>Ga0129308_1000285_pt1 | contig 86740 bp, 91 predicted proteins | sample L827metagenome_FD_94440 | JGI IMG/M metagenome (GOLD analysis project Ga0129308, IMG submission 94440) | Ring-tailed lemur group fecal microbial communities from Wisconsin, USA - L827 metagenome | ecosystem: Host-associated > Mammals > Digestive system > Large intestine > Fecal | place: USA...
ATGTGCTCCGCTTCTCATGATAATATTTTTGACTGCCGTCACATCGATATCAGACAGTTCATCACCGATTTTTGAAACCTCTATCCCCATGGACTTAGCCTTTTCCAGAACTGCTTTTCCCGTGAGGTTCAGCTCTGCTGCCAGTTCCTTTACTTTCATACACACTTCCTCCTTTACTCTGCTTCCCGATCTATTTCCTTCAAAATAACTTCCGCAAAATTCTTGTCGCACAAAGCGAAAACGGTTCGCCCGGATGCTCCGATCGCATGAGACATTTCCGCACTGTCTCCATAACGCACATACGGCACATGATGCTTTCGGATTTCCTTCATGATCTTCTTTTCACTGTTCTCCGAGATATCTTCTGCTAAAATCATCAGTTTTACCTTTCTCTTTGCCATAGCATACGTACAGGTGTTGACCCCTGCCAGAAGATTTCCTGATTTCTTTGCAAATCCCAGATAGCTAATTACTTTCCTGTTCATATCGTGATAATTCCTCGAAAATCTGTTCCCAGTCTTCCTGCGTCAATTCCGTTTCAAAGCTTCTCTGCAGCGCCCGCTTCTTCTTTGCCTTTTCCATGCAATTCGGATTCGGACAGAGATAGACGCCTCTTCCTTTCGCTTTGCCGGTCGGGTCTACAGTGACCTTTCCTTCATAACATGCAATCCGCACCAGATCGGTTTTCGGTTTCGATTCCATGCAGCCCACGCATCTTCGCATGGGGATTTTTTTATTCTTCAACGGACTCGCCCCCATCCATTTCGACGATTTCTTCTGCTTCCTTCTCTGGCGCATCTTCCTCATCTACATACTGGATGCCGTCATCCGCATAATCTTCTGTTTCTTCCACGTATTCCAGTTCATTTTCATAGGATTCATAATCATCCTCATCATCACCGAAATACTGCGTGTGGCTCTTAATATCAATCTTCCAGCCGCAAAGTCTGGCTGCCAGCCGTACATTCTGACCCTCCTTGCCGATTGCCAGAGAAAGCTGATAGTCCGGAACGACAACAGTTGCCGCTTTTTCCTCTTCATCAATGATGACCTCTTCTACCTTTGCCGGACTCAGCACATTCTTGATCAAAATATGCGGATCATCGTCCCAGGTTGTGATATCGATCTTTTCACCGAACAGCTCGTCGACAATATTTCTGACTCTGGAACCGCCTGTACCGACACATGCACCGACAGGATCCACATTTTCATCCTCCGTATAAACTGCGATCTTCGTTCTGGAACCTGCTTCCCGTGCAATACTCTTGATTTCCACGATACCATCCTCGATTTCCGGTACTTCCAGTTCGAACAGTCGCTCTACGAATCCGGGATGCGTTCTGGAAAGGAAAATCTGCGGTCCCTTGGTACTCTTTCTGACATCCATAATATATGCCTTGATGCGGTCGTTGACGCGATATCGTTCTCCGCGCGCGCGTTCTCCCGCTACCAGAATGCCCTCTGTATTCCCCATGTTCACAAAGATCGTTTCGTTGCTGATTCGCTGTACCACACCGGTAATCATATCTCCCTGCCGGTCGACGTAATTGTCAAATACCATGCCGCGTTCCGCTTCACGAATTCGCTGCACCACAACCTGCTTCGCGGTCTGGGCTGCAATTCTTCCGAAATCCTTCGGTGTTACCTGATATTCTACAGCATCCCCTACCATGTATCTGGAATCGATTTCCAGGGCATCCTCCAGAGAAATCTCCGTAAATTCGTCTTCGACTTCTTCTACGACATCTCTTCGCATCAGAACGTCAACATCTCCCGTTTCCCGGTTGATATCTACCCTGACATTCTGAGATGTTCCGTAATTCTTTTTATACGCTGATACCAGTGCTGATTCGATCGCTTCAATCAAAACTTCTTTTGAAATGCCTTTCTCCTTTACCAGCGCATCAATCGCTGCCATAAACTCAGTGTTCATTTTTCTCTGTCCTCCTGTTTAAAATACGACTGCCAGATTTGCCTTGGCAATTTCCGACTGCTGCAGATGCCATTCTTTTTTCCGCTCATCTACAACTGTAATTTCATCTCCTGAAACCTCCGTCAAAGTCCCCTGTATATGCTTCGTACCGTCCTTGCCCCGATAGAGCTTGATTTCCACCTCATGTCCCTGATAACGTTCGTAATGTTCCTGCTTGATCAGAGGACGATCCATTCCCGGTGAAGAAACTTCCAGATAGTAATTCTGTTCCACCGGATCCGCTTCATCCAGACGCTCGCTCAGGTAACGGCTGACCTTTTCACAATCCTCCGTTCCAATATAGCCCTCGCCGGATGCCAGATCCACATACACACGCAGAAACCAGTCCTTTCCTTCCTTGACGAATTCCGAGTGATACAGTTCATACCCTTCTTCTCTCAAGAAATCAGAAAGCAGTTCCTCGACAACCTCTGTGATTTTTTTCTTTGCCATAAATTCTCCCTGTATTGACACTGCACTCCCGATCACAATCAGGCGGCAGATCATAAAACAACACAAGAGTGGGCTTTCACCCACTCTTGCTAAATCAGATTCATTTAACAATATTATAATATCACATTCAAAAATTCATTGCAAGCCTTATTTTTCAGCGTTTTGACGCGGCACAGATGCAGCTCCGGCCCCAGACTCATCTATTTCTATTAAGATGTCATCCCTCTCTGCGCAGAACGTATCTAAATGCTGTTGTAGGCTTCCTCACAGCTTCTCATTGCCAGGATCGTTTTCTGGATCAAGTCGTTCAGCTCCCATCCGAGCATTTCTGCACCGCGTTCGATTACTTCCCGGGAACAGCCCGCCGCAAAATTGGTGCTCTTGTACTTTTTCTTCACGGACTTCACTTCCATATCGGAAACGCTCCTGGAGGGACGCATCAGCGCAGCTGCTCCGATCAATCCGGTCAGTTCATCGACTGCGTACAGAACCTTTTCCATTTCATGTTCCGGCTTAATGTCAACCGTCAGCGCATAGCCATGGCTGGCCGTTGCACGGATCAATCTTTCATCCAGTCCGCGCTCTCTCATAATTTCCTGACTTTTGATGCAGTGTTCTTCCGGGAATTGTTCAAAATCCAGATCATGAAGCAGACCGACGATTCCCCAGAACGATTCTTCCTCTCCGTACCCCAGCTCTCTGGCAAAATAGCGCATGACACCTTCTACCGTCACCGCGTGTTTCAAATGAAAATGATCCTTGTTAAATTCGCACAGCAATTCCCATGCCGACTCTCTCGTTAATGTATTGCTCATATTTCCTCCTGCCATTCCTTTCCATATTACATTTTAACAAACAGACATGCTGCCTGCTTACAATCCGATATATTCCGAATAAATGGATTTTGCCCGATTCTCATCATTTACATGTTTTATAATCGCCCTGCCATTTCGGAATAACTTGATCTGTACATTGCCGTCATCGAAATCAAGCGTATACTTCGTATAACTCACCTTACCCAGCGGGTTCAGCTTCAAGGCGAATGCCGCGAAATCAATATCCGCCTCCTGCTCAGGAATCACCTGTACAGAATCTCTTCCGCACAGCGAGGTACTCTGCACCCCTCGGTATCTTCCATAAAACTCGTATTTCTCACCACAGCACACGGGACATTCGGGATCCTTTTTCAGTATCATGGAATCAAATGTATTATTCCACAGATCTACCGCAACCAGTTCTTTCCGAACAGCATCCGAACCTGTCAATATTTTGATTGCCTCCGTAGACTGCAACGATGCGATGATATTCGTAAGTGTGTTTAAAACACCGGCAGTAGCACAGGTTGGCTCTGTCCCCGGCGCGGAAAGCTCTTCTCCGATTAAACAGCATAAGCAGGGACTGTCTTCCTTCGCCAGAAAGTTCATTGTAAGACCATAAGCGCCGACCGCAGCTCCATAAATCCATGGTTTCTTCCAGACATGACAAGCCTCATTGATCAAAAACCTCACCTCAAAATTATCTGTAGCATCTACAATCAGATCAACATCGCCGATCAAAGAATCGATATTTGAACTGTTCACATCCGTAATCACCGGCTCCAGTGCAATCTGTGAATTGATTCGCAGCAAATGTTCATATGCCGCAATCGCCTTCGGCACTGCCTTCTCGGCATCTGCTTCATCAAATAGACTCTGCCGCTGTAAATTATTCAGCTCAACATAATCCCGATCAATCAGCCGAATATATCCGACGCCGGCTCTTGTCAGATGATTTGCCGTAACAGTTCCCAGCGCCCCCAGACCCACGATGGCGACTCTGGCTGTTTTCAATTTTTCCTGTCCGTCTTTGCCAATCCCCCAGAAAGCTTCCTGTCGTATATATCTGTTTTCCATTTTAAATAGTTTCCTTCACGATCTGTCGGATTCCTTCAATACAAGTATGAATCTCCTCATCAGAAGTCAGATAATTTACACTGATCCTGACTGTGCCGCCTGCATCCAGCGTTCCTATGCTCCTGTGGGCATCCGGTGCACAATGAAGCCCGGCTCTGACAGCAACATCAAAGACTTCATCGAGAATCATTGCGATCTCTTGCGGTTCATAGTGCTTGATCCTGATCGAAAATACCGCACCGCGATCATAAGAATCTTCAGGGGCATAGATCGTTATGCCGTCCAGCGCTCTCAACTCATTGATCATCGTTTGCACAAGGAACTTCTCTCTGGTGTCTATCGTTTCATAACCTGTTTCCAGGATATAGCGGATTCCTTCACGCAACCCTGCTATCCCTGCAACATTCAAAGTCCCGCTTTCATATCGGTCCGGTCTCTCCAAAGGCTGAAACAGCAATTCAGATCTGCTTCCTGTTCCACCCTGTTTCAATGGCTCCAAATCTACATGCTGTCCAACGTAAAGCCCTCCTGTCCCCTGCGGTCCGAACAAGCTTTTATGACCCGGAAACGCCAGCAGATCGATTTTCATTTTCTGCACATCAATTTTCCTGGCTCCGGCAGACTGTGCCGCATCCACCAGAAAAAGCACATTGTTTTTTCGGCAGATGCTCCCTATTTTTTCTATATCATTCACGGTTCCTGTAACATTGGAGATATGATTGATTACGACCAGCCTCGTGTCCTCCCGAATTGCATTTTCTATTTCAAGAACAGATACCCCCGTATTGATGTCACTGTTTACTTTCGTTACGCTCACTCCCTGCGTTTTCAGATATTCCAGCGGTCTTGCCACGGAATTATGTTCCATGGAAGAAGTCACTACATGACCGCCATCCTTCATGATTCCATGAAGGGCTAAATTGAGCGCATCGCTTCCATTTGAGCAGAACACGATCGAATCCGCGGTTTCTGCATTTAACAGACGGCTGCACAACAGCCTCGCTTCCTTTACAATGGCTCCGGCAGTCAGTGACAGCCTGTGTCCGGCCCGCCCCGGGTTCGCAGAGGCATGTCGCAGTGCATGATCTGCCGCTGTATAAACACATTCCGGCTTTTTCACGGAAGTTGCTGCACAATCCAAATAATTCATAGTATGATACCCTTGCTTTCTGTTCCAGACAATCGGATCCTGATTTTCAGTTCCTTAATTCATGTTTTCCTATATGTTTAATATGTTATGATGATATCATGTTACGCCTCTTCTGTCAATAACTACCACGATAATTTGCACTTCTGCCGTAAAAATACGTCTTTACTTGCTCCTGCTTCCATAACTTTCATGATATGCCCCCCATAAAGCAATCAGCCTTCACGGTTTCCCTCGCCTGCTTTCAGGAAAGCATATCAAAAGTTCCCTCAGAGCTCCTTTTCCCGCTCATATGTATCGGTTCTGCTTCGCCAGCTGACAGCGGATTCATGCGCAATATGTTAAAACAAACTCATCTGCGCTGTCTCCGGCAGTCCTTCCAGAACGCCGTGCCGCCGCAGCTCCTCAATCACGGATTTATTGACCTTTCCACGATCCATGACCTCTTCCACCGTCTCATACGGACGTTCCTGGTAGGCTTCTGCGAAGGATTTCGCTGCACCTTCTCCCATACCCGGGATCGCCACGAACGGCAGCAGAACCTTGCCGTCATCGTTCCAAAATTTCAACGGCTTTGATTTTCCCAGTCTTGCCGGTGCAAATTCATAACCTCTGGAATACATTTCATAAGCAACCTCCAGCACCAGAATATCACCCTGATCCTTCGCAGTCGCATTGTTACCCATGGCCTTGATCTCCTCGATGCGATCCAGACACGCTTTGGAACCATGCAGAATTACGTCCGCATCAAAATTGGCCACCACGCTGGTAAAGTACGTCGCATAGAACTCTACCGGATAATATACCTTGTACCAGGCCATACGGAAGGACATCATTACATAAGCCACCGCATGCGCCCTTGGAAACATGTACTGAATCTTGATACAGGAGTCGATATACCAGTCCGGCACACCGTGTTCTTTCATGACTGCAAGCTGTTCTTCTTTCAACGGCCTGTTCTTACGAACATCCTCCATGATCTGGAAGGAAGTCTTGTTTTCGATCCCCTTCAAAATCAGATAGTTCATGATGTCGTCTCGCGTGGAAATTACTTCACGCATGGTCGCCGTGCCATCGCGAATATAGTCCTGCGCATTGTTCAGCCATACGTCCGTGCCATGAGAAAATCCGGAAATCCGCACCAGATCCGCGAACTTATCCGGCTTGGTATCATCCAGCATCTGCCGTACAAAGCCCGTCCCAAATTCCGGAATCGCATAACTTCCATGCGTAAACTTATAATCCGGATCCTGAATATTCAGCGCCTCAATTCCGTTGAAAATCGACAGTACTGTTCTGTCGGTCAAATCGGCCTTCATCGGGTCAATGCCGGTCATATCCTGCAGCTGACGGATCATCGAGGGGATATTATGCCCCAAAATATCCAGCTTCAACAGGTTCTCATCGATCTTATGATAGTCGAAGTGCGTGGTGATGATATCCGACTTCACATCATTTGCCGGATGCTGCACCGGACAGAACTCATAGATTTCATGATCCTCCGGTACGATGATGATGCCGCCGGGGTGCTGTCCTGTCGTTCGCTTCACACCGGTACATCCCTGCGTCAGCCTGTCCGCTTCAATTTTATTGATCGGTCGGTTAAACTCATCCGCAAACTTCATTACGTAGCCATAGGCGGTCTTATCCGCAACCGTACCTACCGTTCCCGCTTTGTATACATTTTCATCTCCGAAAATAACACCTACATATTTATGTGCTGTTGCCTGATATTCTCCCGCAAAATTCAGGTCGATATCCGGCTCCTTATCTCCATTAAACCCCAGGAATGTCGCAAAAGGAATCGTGTATCCGTCCCGATCCATCATCGTTCCGCACTCCGGGCACTCCTTTTCCGGCATATCGATCCCGCAGTCATACAGGTTCATATCGCCCCACTCCAGATGCTTGCAGTTCGGGCAGATGTAATGCGGGTTCAACGGATTTACCTCCGTGATTCCCGCCATCGTCGCTGCGAAGGAAGATCCTACCGATCCTCGCGATCCGACCAGATAGCCGTCCTCATTGGACTTCTTTACCAGCATCTGTGCCGACACATACATAACCGCATAGCCATTGCCGATGATTGAATTCAATTCTGTCTCCAGACGCGATTCAATTTCTTCAGGCAGCGGATTGCCGTAGATCGAATATGCCCGTTCCATGCAGGTCGTCCGCAGCGTTTCCTCGGCGCCCTCAATCTTCGGCGGGAACTTGCCCTTCGGTACCGGCAGGATATCTCCATCGATCCAATCGGCGATCTTATTGGTGTTTTCCACCACCACCTGATAGGCCAGTTCTTCTCCAAGATAGCTGAATTCTTCCAGCATCTCATCCGTTGTCCTCATGTACAGCCCCTGACCGTTCTCGGCATCTTTAAAACCCATGCCGGCCATGAGAATATTCCGGTAAATCGCATCGCCCGGTTCTCCGTAATGGGTATCCGTCGTTGCTACTACCAGCTTGTTCTGCTTTTCTGCCAGCGCGATGATCTGACGGTTATATTCCTTCAGCTGCTCTTTCCCGGAAACCAGCCCCTTGTCGATCATGAACTGATTGTTGATCAGCGGCTGAATTTCCAGGTAATCATAGAACGAAGCAATTTCTTCAATTTCCTCCTGACTTTTCCCGCCGGAAATCGCCCGGTATACCTCCCCGGCTTCACAGGCGGAGCCGATGATCAAACCCTCTCGATGTGCTGCGATCACCGATTTCGGCAGACGGGGCCGTTTGTAAAAATAGTCCAGATGAGAATAGGATACCAGTTTGTAAATATTCTTCAGCCCTTCCTGCGTCCTCGCCAGCAGAATGATGTGATTGGTCGGCTTCTTTTTGTAATCGATGCTGCCGTCTTCTCTGCGGCAGTCACGGTCATCAAATACGTACCCTTCCATACCGTAAATGATCTTGATGTTGACCGGATTGTTCTTGTCGGAGGCCAGCTTTTTGGCAGTCTTCGCCGCATCCGGGAAGCTCTGAACCACGCCGTGGTCCGTAATCGCAACGGCAGGCTGACCCCAGCGCGCCGCAGTCTTCACCAGATTCTCAACCTCATTCAGTCCGTCCATGGCGCTCATCTTGGTATGCGCATGCAGCTCCACGCGTTTTCGCTCACAGGTATCGACACGAACCTTTTTCTCCGCTTTCTCGATGCTGTCCGCCATGACAACCGTCGTATTATCGAATCGGTCCCACTGCGCCTGTCCCTGAATCTTCACCCAGTCGCCGTTCTTGATATGAGAATCGATATCCTCCCATTTTTCATTCATGGTAAACGCCTTCACGCTGATGCTCGTAACTTTATCCGTGACATATAAGGTCACCAGCTTGCTGTCGCTTCTCGTTGTACGGCTGTCCTTTTTGAACATCTCACCTTCGATGATCACAACCCCGCTCTCTGAAGTAATCTCTCCGATCGGCGTTGGCTGTCCGGCAATTTTGCTTCCCATAATCAAATTGCCTTCCACTGGTTTATATACGTTGCGGCGCCGACGGAATTTCTGACCGCCAGAATTCCCGCCTCCGGCACCTCCTCCACCGCTAAAACCGCCATTTCCGCCTGCTGGCGTGCCGCCGGCGAAGCTGCCCGAAAAACCGCCGTCTTCCGAAGTAGTTGCTTTCTCACGGTTTTGATGCTGCAGTTCTTCCATGCGCTTCTGATGCGCTGCAAAAACATCGCGTTCCTTTTCTTCCATCTGTCTGCCGATCGCCTTGTATGTATCGCTGTGATTGACAAAGACCACGCTTACATCCAATCCCAGATCGCGTGCCAGAAGCTGCTGAAACTTCGATGCCACATCCTTGTTGAGCACTTCTACGGAAAACTCTCCCAGTGCATATACCGTCAGTTGATCCTCCGTCAGCTCCCAGCGATCTGTATAGATCGTTTTCGTAACATGCGCATATTTCCCATTGACCAACATGATCATATGCGCAATATAAAACTGCATCGCCTGCTGTGCACTCTGCACCAGACCCGCATAGCTAATCTTCAGTTCCACTGCTTCTACACCCTGCAGCTGTCCTATCAGCGTTCGTTTAAACCGATCCAGGTCTTCTACCGGCAGCACAAAATTAAGCTCTAATTCCAAAGTCAGCTTTTTGCCGTCTCTGGAAATTACAGCTTTTTTCGTTTCGACATTTAAATCCTCAGCAGTCCAGCCTCCCAGCCTGGAAAAATCAATCGAGTTTTCAAGAATTTTTTTCATATTCCACCGCTAATTTGATTAATTCTTCTACAATCTCCTGTTCCGATACCGTTTTTACGATTTCACCCTTTGCAAAGAGCACACCTTTTCCTTTGCCGCAGGCCACGCCGATGTCCGCACCCTTCGCTTCTCCCGGACCATTCACCGCACAGCCCATGACGGCAATTTTCAGATTGTTCACGCCGCGGCGTTTCAGCTCATCCAGTCTGCGCTCCACACTGTCTGCGATCCGCTCCAGATCGACTTCCGTTCGCCCGCAGGTCGGACAGGAAACAAGTTCGATATCCTCTCTGCGCAGCCCGATTGCTGTCAGCAGTTCTTTCGCAAAAATTACCTCTTCAACCGGATCTGCCGTCAAAGAAACCCGCATCGTGTCCCCAATCCCGGAGAGCAGCAATGCGCCGATCCCGGCCGCCGATTTCACCTTGCCTCTGGCTGGTGTGCCCGCTTCCGTCACACCGATATGCAGCGGATACGGTGATCTTTCTGATACAATTCGATAGGCATCGAAATTCATCTGTACATCAGAAGATTTCAGAGAAATGACGATCTGATCGTAATCATACTTTTCCAACAGGGCGACATTGCGCAAGGCGCTTTCTGCCAGCCCCTCGGCCGTCACCTTTCCAAAACGTGCGAAAATATCCCGCTCCAGCGATCCTGAATTCACGCCCACGCGAATGGGAATCTGACGCGCTTTTGCCAGTTCTACCACCTGGCGCACACGATCCTCATCTCCGATGTTTCCGGGATTGATCCGAATCTTATCAACGCCCGCTTCCATCGCTGCCAGCGCCAGCCGATAATCAAAATGGATATCCGCCACTACTGGAATTTTCGCCTGCCGTTTAATTTCCTTCAAAGCCAGCGCCGCATCCAGATCCGGGACTGCCAAACGGATGATCTGACAGCCGGCCTCCTGCAAAAGCTCGATCTGCCTCATGGTTGCTTTGACATCCGCTGTCTTCGTATTGGTCATGGATTGTATGGAAACCGGCGCACCTCCGCCGATCTTCACATCTCCGCAGTAAACACTTTTCTTCATATGAACCCTCATTCCATATCACGATTCTGCTTCCGGTGCTGTTTCACAGTATTCTCGTCCCGCTCATGCCTGCTCGATCTCAGGAGAAAAACGGCACGATGAACCTTACAATATCATTCCAGGTCACGTAAACCATCAGCGCCATCAATAACATCAGACCGACAAAATGAATCTTCCCTTCCATTTCATCCGTTACGCGTTTGCCGGTAATCTTACGGATCACCAGAAAAATCAGTCTGCCTCCGTCCAGCGCCGGAAACGGCAGCAGATTCATAACTGCCAGATTCAGACTCAAAAGCGCCGCCAGATAAACGACATAGATCGGTCCGGCTTTTGCCGAATCACTGACCGCATAGACGATGCCGACCGGTCCTGAAAGCTCCTTGGCAGAAACCTCCCGCGTCAGAAGCTGTTTGATGATCGAATACATCATCACCGTCATAGTCCCTGTATTTTTCACGCCGGTGCCGATTGAAGCAATGACATTATGATGCATGACCGGTGTGATCCCAACCTTGTTCCGCCCGGCTTCTTCATCATACTCCAGACGGGACGTCAGCGCTACCCTGCGTCCATCCCGCAGCACCACGATATCTGCAGTTTCCGCTGTGCTGTCGCCTACGACCGTCAGGATGTCCTGCCACGCTCCGATCTCCTGTCCGTCGATTTCCGTAATGATATCACCGGACTGTACACCGGCCTCATATGCAGGTGAGTTCTCCACAACCTGATCGATCGTAGTTGTAGGCTGCCCGGCCCAGAATGCAATGATGATCAGCAGAACCACCGCCGTCAGCAGATTCATAAAGGCGCCCGCAAAAAGCACCAGCGCCCGCTGCCAGGCCGGTTTGTTGTTAAACGCATTCGGTTCTTCCGAATCCTCATCTTCCCCTTCCATCGCACAATATCCGCCGATCGGAAAAATGCGGATCGCATAAAGCGTCTCGCCCCTCTGTTTCTTGAAAATTGCCGGTCCCATACCGATCGCAAACTCATTCACCTTTACGCCGCACAGCTTCGCCACGATAAAATGACCGAATTCATGTACGAAAATCAAAAGGCAGAATATGATAATTGCATAGATAATGGTCATAACTTCCTCACCTTTTCCCGTATTCTCTGATCCTGTTCCAATACCTCTTCCAGACTGAGATGATAGACAGCCTGATGTTCCTCCATGATCTTCAGGAGCGAATTCTGTATGTCGATAAAGCGGATCTGCCCGTGCAGAAACTGATCCACCAGCACTTCATTGGCACCATTGAGCACTACCGGATAGCTGCCGCCTCTGCGGCTGGCTTCATAGGCCAGATCAATCGTTCGAAATACGGAGCGATCTGCCGGATAAAAGGACATCCCGTCTTTCAAAGCAAAAAAGTCCAGCGGCTCCACAGCGCCGCCCAGCTCCAGACGTTTCGGCCAGGAAAATGCGTAAGCGATCGGCACCCGCATATCGGGATTTCCCATCTGTCCGATCACTGAACCGTCCTCATATTCCACAGCAGAATGCAGTACACTCTGCGGATGCACGACCACCTGGATCTTTTCCAGCGGCACATCGAACAGCCATTTGGCCTCGATCACTTCCAGCCCTTTGTTCATCATCGAAGCCGAATCGATGGTAATCTTGCTGCCCATCGACCAGTTCGGATGATGCAGCGCCTGCTCCAGCGTTACGGTTTCCAGCTGCTCCAAGGTATAGCCGCGAAACGGTCCGCCGGAAGCTGTCAGCACAATCCTGCGGATCGAATTTCCTTCATTGCCCTGCAGACTCTGAAAAATAGCACTGTGTTCACTGTCTACCGGAAGCAGCTTGACACCCTTTCGCTTTACAGCCTCCATCACCAGCTCACCGCCGACAACCAGTGTTTCCTTGTTGGCAAAGGCGATATCTTTTCCAGCTTCGATCGCCGTCAGCGTTGGTTCCAATCCCCTCATTCCCATGAGAGAGTTGAGCACCATATCACAGCCCTCCATCGCTGCAATGGTTTTCAATCCTTCCTGCCCAAAATAAAATTCCACCTTTGGAAATTCTGCAGCCAGCATCGCTGCGTCCCGTTCATCCTGAACGGCGACTGCCGCCGGCTGAAACGCCCTGATCTGCTGCCGCAGCAGATCGAGCCGCTTTGCACAGGAAAGCGACGCCACCTGAAATTCCTCCGGATAACGTCTGATCACATCGAGCGCCTGTGTTCCAATGGAACCGGTGCTCCCTAAAATTGAAATACGTTTCATACCATTCCTCAATTACACCTTGATTATGCTGCCGCACAGATCACCAGCACGATATAATAATAAACCATCGGACCAGTAAACAGCACGCTGTCAAAACGATCCAGAATGCCGCCATGTCCCGGAATCAGGTTCCCGTAATCCTTAATGCCGATCTTGCGCTTGAAAATGGAAGCAGTCAGATCACCAAACTGGGACACGATGCCGCCCAGCACACCGATGATCATGCAGTGAACAAATGCTTCCGGTACAAAAAACCATCCAAACACACCGCTTAAGATCACACTGCCCAAAATGCCGCCGATCGATCCCTCAATCGTTTTTTTCGGGCTGATCTTCGGACACAACTTATGCTTTCCCAGCAGGTAACCGGAAAAATACGCCATAACATCCGTTCCAAAGGCTGTAATCACGATCAGCCACACCATATTGCCATAGGGATCTGCCTGTTCCGCCAACGTAACATGGAACGAGAAAAACACGACATAAAAAATTCCCGTGATGGTCACCATAGCATCTTCCAGCTTCCGCTGCTCGATGTGAAACAGATACAAAAAGCTGACCAGAACTACACCAAAGAACCACAGCATGTAAAATTCATATCGATCCGTCAGCAGCTCGATCGCGTAAAGCGCAGCAGCAGCCACACAGGCAATTGCAAAATTCGCTTTGATGCCCACCGTGCGGAACGCTTTGTAAAATTCCCATACACCCATAATTCCGATCACCAGGCAGGCTGCAAACAGTACATATCCGCCCAGAACCAGAATCGCCAGCAGCGGCACCATAATCAGACCTGATAATACTCTGGTTTTCATTATTTTCTACCTCCGAATCGTCGTTCTCTGCTCTGATAATCCGCGATCGCCTTTTCATACTCTTCCGGCGTAAAATCCGGCCACATCACATCTGCAAACACCAGCTCGCTGTATGCGCTCTGCCACAGCAGAAAATTCGAAAGCCGCTCTTCCCCGCTGGTACGAATAATCAGTTCCGGATCCGGCGCATCCGCCTGCAGCACACCCGTGTACAGTTCCGCTGCGATCCTGTCTTCCGTAATGTCTTCCGGTTCCAATTGTCCGTTTTTTACTTTCTCCGCCAGGGAAACAACCGCTTTTCGAATTTCATCCCGACCGCCGTAATTCAAGGCAATGTTGAACTGCAGCCCGGTATTGTCTTTGGTCGATTCCAGCGTCTTTTCAAGACTGTCAACGGCATCCTTTGGCAAGGCGCTGTAATCTCCCAGTACTTTTACACGAACATTGTTCTCGATCAATCCCTTGAGATCACTGTTTACATATTTGACAAGCAATTTGAAGATGCCGGAAACCTCTGCCAGAGAACGCTTCCAGTTCTCGGTGGAAAAGGCATATACGGTCAGATATTGGATTCCCAGCTTATCGGAATGATCTACAATTTTTTTCATGGCCTTCATCCCGGCATTATGTCCTGAAAGCCGCGGTACGCCATGCATTTTTGCCCATCTGCCGTTGCCATCCATAATGATCGCAACATGTACGGGCATTCGTTCCTGATTCAACATATCGATTCCTCTGTCACAAAACGCTGTACAGTCAAAAATACCGTACTTAGAAATAGATGTGACCTCACAGGTCACATCTACAGTCGTTATCGTTTTGTTTAAACTTCCATAATTTCTTTTTCCTTGTTTGCTACGACTTCATCGATGCCCTTAATCCCCTTATCCACAGCTTTCTGGATTTCATCGAGCGTCTGCTTTGCATCATCCTCTGTAAAATCGCCTGCCTTTTCCAGCTTCTTGACTTTATCATTGGCATCCCTTCTCAGATTTCTGACTGCCACCTTTGCATCTTCGCCCAGCTTCTTAACCAGCTTGCTCAGTTCTTTTCTTCGTTCCTCCGTCACCTGCGGAATCTGCAGACGAATGATTTTGCCATCATTTGCCGGCGTAATCCCGATGTTGGCAGCATTGATTGCTTTTTCAATCCCCGGAATACTCTTCGGATCAAACGGGGAAATCATTAAAGTTCTCGGTTCCGGTACGGAAATATTTGCCAAAGCTTTCAGCGGTGTCGGCGTTCCATAATAATCTACCGTCACTTTATCAACCAAAGCAGCGTTTGCTCTTCCGGCTCTGACGGTTCCCATTTCTTCTTTCAATACAGCAATGCTTTTTTCGATTTTTGTTTCCAGTTCCTTCATATTAAAATCGCTCATAATTTACCTCCGAATTCCTTTCAAATTCTTTTCGTTTTAAATTCCAACGGATCTATTTTACGATCGTTCCGATCTTTTCACCACATACTGCCTTCATGACATTTCCTTCTTCTGCCAGTCCGAAAACATGAATTGCGATGCCGTTATCTCTGCACAGGGATGCTGCGGTGGAATCCATTACCTTCAAATCCCGTTCCAGCACTTCCGTATGTGTTAATGAGTCATATTTGACAGCCTTCGGATTGGTTTCCGGATCATCGGAATACACCGCATCGACTTTCTTTGCCAGCAGAATCACTTCCGCATTGATTTCCGCAGCTCGTAAGGCCGCCGTCGTATCCGTAGAGAAGAACGGACTTCCCGTACCTGCTCCGAAGATGACCACCTTGCCGCTTTCGAGATGACTCATGGCCTTTCTTCTGACATATGGTTCCGCTACTTCCCGCATCTCAATAGCTGTCTGCACTCTCGTCGGAATCCCCTCTGCCTCAAAGGCATCCTGCAGTGCCATCGCGTTCATAACCGTTGCCAGCATACCGATATAGTCTGCCGTCGCACGATCCATACTCTTGCTGGAACGACCTCTCCAGAAGTTGCCGCCGCCGACAACAACTGCAACCTGTACGCCCAGTTCTGTCACTTCCTTCACCTGCAGCGCCACCTTTTTCAGCATTGTTTCATCAAAGCCGAAATGACTGTCACCAGCAAGTGCTTCTCCGCTGATTTTTAATAATACGCGCTTATATTTTGCCTCCATACATGACTCCTTAATTGCTTCCTGTATTTTTCAATAGTATACCATATATAGAGGTCTATAGCAAAACTGTTTCTGATTTTTTCATATCCCCTTCACGCTTTTTTCAAATAATCTTGCAACAATTTGCCCTTTTGTGGTATCTAATAAATATACGGAAAGGAGCACACCATGGAACATGTGCAGAAACAACTGATCAATCAGGCATGTAAAGGCGACCCCGCCGCCTTTGCCGTACTATACAGGGAGGTTTACGAAGATCTGTACCGCTTTGCATGTTATACCCTCCGGCATTCTCAGGATGCCGAAGATGCTGTCAGCGAAGCGGTAATCCTGGCTTATGAAAAAATCCGTACACTGAGAAAAGCAGAATCCTTCAGAAGCTGGATGTTTCAGATCCTCATGAACACCTGTCGTAAAAAATTTAAAAAAGAGCAACAGCAGAATGTAATTTCACAAGCGATACAGCAAAGCGCTCAAACAGATCATACGGTTTCTCAAGCAGCTTCTGCCAGTACAGTCGATACACTGATACTGCGCGATGCGCTGCATGCGCTTTCCGCGGAGGATCGTATGCTGATCTCACTTGCCGTATTCGGTGGCTATAAAAGCCCGGAAATTGGAACGCTGATGGGAATCACTGCCGGAACAGCACGCTCCCGTCTGAGCCGGGCGCTGAAAAAAATGCGTGAAATTCTAAAAGAGGAGGATTCGGTATGAAACAAGAAAAAACGCTCCTGCAAAATGATATTTCATACGAAGGCGAACTGTTAAAACAAATCGGGCAGGAAGCCGGACAGAGTGAAGTGCCGGACAGTCTGCGCCCGGAACAAATCGAAGCAATGCTGCAGAAACGGCGCAGGAAGCGAAACAGGAATTTGCGCAGCATGTTTGCCGCTGCAGCCGTTCTGGCAGTCGTCTGCGGGACCGGCTTTGGCATCTGGCATCTGACCGGTTCCGACGATGAATACAGCGAACTCTACACCGCCCTGAAGGAAGGCAGCGAACTGCAGAGCAGTATGCTGTACAATGGAAGCTCCCTGCGCGACTACACTTCTGATCATGCGCTCTCCAAAATGACAGGAGATTTTCAGATGATTCAAGAGGAAACTGCTTCAAATACCGTCACGCAATCGGATGCTTCTGCTGACAGCGGCTATTCCGACACCAACGTCCAAACCGAGGGAGTCGATGAAGGCGATATTGTAAAAACCGACGGACAATTTATCTATACACTGGATCGGGACTATAACAGTCTCAGCATCGTATCCGCAGATCAGGGCAAAATAGAAAAACGGTCTGATATCCAACTCCCGGATCGTATGCAGACACAGGAATTTTACATGGAAGGCGACCGGCTCAGCGTTCTCGGTACCATCGAAAACAGCAGCGGAACCACAGCGCAGACGCAGACCATCACCTACGACATCACCGACCGCAGCAAGCCGAAAAAAGTCGGCAATGTAACGCAGAGCGGTTATCTTGCCGACAGCCGTATGCAGGAGGGATATCTTTACGTGTTCAGCAGCTTTTCTCCGCAGATACCGACGAACCGCCGCAGCTTTGAAGATTATGTGCCGCAGGTCAACAACGAGCTTTTGAAAAGCAGCCGGATCTACCTGCCGGAACAGCAAACGGTTTCTCAGTATCTGGTATTGACCGCCATCGATCTGGATCGTCCGGATCGCACCAGCGACAGACAGGCTGCACTTACCGGCAGCGATCTCTTTTACGCCAGCCGCGATCATCTCTATATCGCCTCCACCTGCTGGAATCAAAGCGCGCGCACAGAACTCTGCAAGTACATCTATCAGGATGGCAAATATCGATTTTGCGCGAAAGGAACGGTAAAGGGCTACCTCAATGATTCGTTTTCCATGGATGAATACGAAGGAAATCTGCTCATCCTGACCACGCTGGATACACAGAACGGCAGCAGCTACAACAACGTATATGTGCTCAACGACAAACTGGAGGAAATCGGCAGTATCCTCCGCCTGGCGAAAGGCGAAACGATCTATTCCGCACGTTTCCTCAGCGATACAGGCTATTTCGTGACCTATCGGGAAACCGATCCCTTGTTTTCTGTGGATTTTTCCGATCCCAGAAATCCGAAAATTATCGGCAAGTTGAAAATCCCCGGATTCTCGGATTATCTGCAGTTTTACGGAACGAATCAGCTGCTGGGAATCGGAATGCATGACGGTGATGATGCACGTTGTGTCAAGCTGAGTATGTTCGATCTCTCCAACCCCACCGATGTCAGGGAATCCGACACCCTCGTGTTAAAGGATTGTTACGATGCAGAAGCGCTCACGAATCATCATGCAGTGCTGGCGGACGAAGCGCAAAACCTGATCGGCTTTGCCGCCTCCGGTGACGAAAGCGGCGCGTATTACCTGTATCAATACACTCCGGAGCATGGATTCCAAAAGCTGCATCAATTCGACACGCAATCCACTGCTTACGATATTCGCGGACTCTATATCGGTCAGACCTTCTATTTGATTCAGATGGATCAGATCAGCTCCTATGATCTGAAAGATTTCCAGAAGATTGACAGTCTGAAGCTGTAAAAAAATTACCCCAAACATCAGAGCTTTCGTTCTCATGTTTGGGGTTTCATTCTATTCTGTCCGGATTCTGTCCAGGCTCCGATTACTGTAAATAAATCCCTGATCTCCAGGTGACCTGCATGTTTTAAAATTTTTCCGCTAGCCCTGCTGCCTGCTGTCTGCCATCCGTCTGTTCAATTGCACCTGCTTCGTACACGCCTGGTATCAGAACCTCTCCTACGGATTCCGCCTTCAGCAGCTCCATGGATTTGTAATATGCAAACTGCACACCTGCAAACGCCTCCACACTCTCATCTTCACAACAGGAAATCAGTGCACACTTCTTTCCTTCAAAATTCTTTTCTGCAACATACATGCAGAAAAGTCTGTCGATCACGGCCTTAAACTGTGCCGGCAGGCTGTACCAATATACCGGCACCGCCCAGATGATTCCGTCTGCGGATTCCAGTTCCGGAACGATCTGGTTGAAATCGTCCTGCTGTACGCAGGGTGTATCGCCGGAATAACAACCTTCGCAGGCAAGACATCCGCTGACCTTCATGGCAGCTGTATTATAGCGTACTACCTGAATCCCGTTCTGCTGTGCCGCTTCCGTAAAGCTGTCCACCATTCTGTTGATATTCCCATTTCTTCTCGGACTTCCTGTCAAAACAACGACCTTCTTCATTTCGAAATTCTCCTTTAAATTCCCTTGAGCATGATCTTTGTTTTATTGTACCATACCATACCCCGGGAATCCACGCAGGAAAACACCAAAAAGCAATAATACCGACAAAAATGCATCTTAGCTGGCGCTAATCTCATGCTTTGAGGCAGAAATGACGCCTGTTATCACCCGATTTTCTCCAAATATGCCCTTGCAGCCATATATTTTTCCTTTTATTGGATATTTTTCTGGAATTTAAAAGATTTTGTACGATTTTTTCACTCTAAAGCAGTTAGTTAGCATCAGCTAAACGCTATTTTTTACTCAAAAACTGTGTTTTAGGATTTCCAAAGCTTCTTAGGCAATGTATCAGAAAAGGGAGCCGGCTGCTGCCGGCTCCCTCCAAAATCAAATATGTATTTACTGCTGGTGATTTTCAGCCCAGTAACGTCCGCCCCGATAGAGCTTCTTAAAGAACAGATATCCCGGAATCGACGTTGCTGCCAGACCCAGACCGACAATCCAGTTGTCAGCAAAGATGCTGGCACCATAAACAATGATCGGAATAATCAGATAAGCGATGTAGGCTTTATTTGGAAGCGGCACTTTGAATGCCAGTTCCAAATCCGGCTGCTTGATACGCAGTTTGATGTTGGCGATGAACATCATGATAACCGGAACTGCATAAAGAATCGAAGCGATTCCCACAAATTCAATGAAGCTGCCAGAAGTACAGAGCACGATGCTGACAAGAGATAAAATGATAATTGCCGCATACGGTGTACCGAATTTCTTGTGCTTTTTGGAGAACACTTTAAAGAACTGGCCCTTTTTGCTGAAGGAATACATCAGATGTGCATAAGCTGTGATGTATTCACACAAAATCATCATGCTTGCCAAAGCACCTGCTGCAATAAACGCCCATCTCAGAGGAGCACCGCCGAGAATATTACCGATTTCAACGAAGTTGAGCGGACCTTCTGAAGACCACTCTTCCCAGTTACCGACTGCTGCCAGTGCAGGCATAACATAGAGGATGTACATAATGGAAATGAACGGAATTGCCAAAAGAATTCCCTTTGGTACCTTTCTCTCCCCATCTTCGATTTCACCGGACATCGTGGAAATTGTTTCAAAACCGGTGTTGAACCAGATTCCGATCAGCAGACCCTGTCCCGCAGCTTCCAGATAGCTCATGTTTTCCGGTTTTACCGGCGATACCGGACTGTATTCGATGTTCATAAATGAAAGAACGATCAAAATAATGAAAGGAATTACCGCCAGCAGTGTAATCACGGTTGCCATATTGCTGACGATTTCAAGTCCTGTAATATTAATGATTGCAAAAATCGCGATCAAAGCTGCGCAGATCGCCCAATATACAAATGCATTCGGCTCTGACGGCAGCATCTTTTTAATATAATTGGCACTGAGTACTGCAAAGGTCGCCGGTTCTACAAACCCTGCAATCGTATAACACCAACCACTGACAAATCCTGCTTTTTCTCCCAAACCTTCTTTTGCCCAGACGTACATTCCGCCGTCTTCCGGGTATGCAGCCGATAATTCTGCAGATGACAGACCAAATGGAATCGACCATACAAATGGGATTGCGATGAATACGAACATCGTCATCCCCGGTCCTACAGATCCGACCAGGTCTTCGATACCAAATCCGCCGCCGGCTACCGTAACACAAACCATCATCATGATACCCAGCACTGAAATTTTTGCCTTTTTCTTTTGTGACATACTACCTTGATCCTTTCCTATTGAATAATAAAAATAATTGCTTCAACGTATATTATAGTATTCAAAAATTTCAAAATCCGCAATTAGCCACCTGGGTCAAATCGGAATTATTTTTCCGAAAAAACAGAGTGACCCATGTGGGTCACTCCCTTGAAATTTCAATCTCTTTCGCCCGAATCAGATGCACCAGCTCCATACGGTTCGAAACATCCAGTTTTTCAAACACATTATGCATATGACGCTTCACGGTATGCTTCGATATGAAAAGCTGTTCCGCAATATCCGGATTCGTCAGACCGCGATACGCCAAAATCATCACATCACGTTCCCGCTCCGTCAAGCGGTGCGACTCCGCGATTACATCCAGAAGTTCCTCTTCCGTCATGACAGCTTTGGGTTCTGTTTGATCTTTCTTATCAAAATAGAGCGGCGAAAAATCTTTTTTATATACATATACGATCGTCAGAAGATTGATCAGCAGAAGCAGAATCGAAATCACGGCATATAAATAAGAACAGAGCAGTGATACCTCCAATTCCCGCAAAAATACAAAAGAAACGACTACATTATTCCAGATGTTGTTCAAGTTGATCAATACGCTGACAAGGATAATATACCAGCGGCTGTTTTGCTCATTGATCTCCCGCAGCGCTGGTTTGGCATAACAGACCGTAAAACAAATGATCGTCAGCGCCAGCACAACCTCAAAGATCAATACAACGGATTCACTCCAAAAATATTTCGGCGCATAATATCCATCGATCGCAAAAACATACACTGCAACAGAAACCGCCATTAAAACGCCAAAAACAGGGGTTGTCCAGCGTCGCAGAACTTCATATTTCATCGTTGGGTATTCCGCAATGGCATCGATCAGCCTGATCCAGCAGAAGCCGTGCGCATAAAAGATAACAGCATCCAGCATTCGCACCGGGACACTCGTTTCAAAGATTCCCAGCACCAGCTCTTTATAGTAGGTAATGTAATAAAATCCCCCCAGTACAATGGAAACAATCACGAAATTGCGCATCGCACACATCAGCTTTGTTTTTCCGGATTCACTGTGCCGAATGACGATCATCACGATGGTCATCGCCTGCAGCCCCAGAAAACACATAATCGTATAAGTAATAAACAAAGCACTGGATATCATTTCATTCTCCCTTGATATAGCAGATTCCCGAAAGGTCTGATATAATAAGTATCATTACATTGAGCAAATCAAATTATAGCACTTTTCATCAAATATTGTGTCAAAATTCGGTGTATCACCATACATCTGACAAATTTATTCATAATCATACGCAAAATTATAAATGAAAGGAGTGATGAGCATGTTCTCATTACCGGATTATTTTTATCATATTAATATCGTTTCTGTCGCCGTCCGCTTGCTGATGGCGGTGATTCTCGGCGGAATCATCGGACTGGAACGCGGCGCCAACCGCCATCCGGCAGGATTTCGAACGCATATCCTGGTCTGTGTCGGAGCAGCCCTGGCAATGATGACCAACCAGTATATTACAGAACATTTCGCTGGCACCACTGACCCTGCACGTCTCGGTGCACAGGTCATTACCGGCGTCGGTTTTCTGGGCGTCGGCACGATCCTGGTAACCGGCCGTCACAAAATAAAAGGCCTGACCACGGCAGCTGGCCTGTGGGCCTCAGCATGTCTTGGTCTGGCGCTTGGAATCGGGTTTTATTCCGGTGCATTCATCGCAGCACTCGTCATTTTCATCAGTCTCGCACTGCTTCCCAAGGTGGAAAACCATTTCTACAGACATTCACGTCTGCTGGATCTTTACATTGAAGTGGATTCCATCGAACACTTCAAAGCAGTACGTCGTTATATCCGCAGCATCGATACTGCTTTCATTGAAACGCATATCAGCCATAATCCGCCGGTGGCAAAGGGCGGTATCGCCTTTCACATCACCGCCCGCCTGCCAAAGAAAATGACCCATGCACAGGTCATCGATGCACTGGAGCAGATGGAGGGCGTGTACCTGACGGAAGAATTGTAAAAAGTGTGTAAAGCAGGAAAAGCTGCCCTATTTCATGCGTTCCTGCTTTACCTTATGATCGATTACGTGGCGTTTTGCCAGTTCCCCGGTTACATCCTCTAACGTGATGCCCTGCTCTACCATCATAACCATCACATGGTACGCCAGATCTGCAATCTCGTATACAGTCTCTTCTTTATCGCCCTTGGCGCCCCCGATGATGACCTCCGTACATTCCTCACCGACTTTTTTGAGGATCTTATCCATTCCCTTTTCAAACAGATACGTGGTATAGCTGCCTTCCTTCGGGTTTGTCTTTCTGCCTTCCAGCATCTGATACAGGTCCTGATAGGAAAATGGCGTTTCTTCCTCTCCGATGTATTCCAAATTGTGGAAACAACTTTCCGCGCCTGTATGACAGGCCGGTCCATTTTTCTTGACCTCCACCACCAGCGCATCATAATCACAGTCTGCCGTGATGCTCACGACTTTCTGCGTATTGCCGCTGGTTTCACCTTTCCTCCAGAGCTGCTGCCGGCTCCTGCTGTAAAAACAGGTATATCCTTCCTTCAAAGTAATTTCCAGCGCCTCCCGGTTCATATAAGCGACCGTCAGCACCTGTTTCGTATAGTAATCCTGCACGATCGCAGGAATCAGTCCTTTTTCATCAAATTTCAGCTGTTCTATGTTCATCTTCTATAACCTCACTTCTACGCCCTGCGCGCTCAGATACTGTTTTAAATCCGCAATTTTCACCTCTTTGAAATGAAAGATGCTCGCTGCAAGTCCGGCATCGATGCCCTCATGCTGAAACAGCTCCGCAAAGTCCTCCATCTTGCCGGCACCGCCGGAAGCGATGATCGGCACATTGACTTTGGCGGCAATGGCATCCAGCATTTCCAGATCAAAACCATCCTTCACACCATCCGTATCGATGCTGTTGACCACCAGTTCTCCGGCACCGCTGTTGACACCGTTTACCACCCACTCGATGGCATCGATGCCTGTATTTTCACGGCCGCCTTTCGCAAACACCTTAAAGGAACCATCTACGCGTTTGATATCCATGCTCAATACCACGCACTGATCCCCATATTTTTTCGCCGCCTTCTCGATCAAATCCGGATTGCGGATCGCGCCGCTGTTGACACTGACCTTATCCGCACCGCATTTCAAAACACGGTCAAAATCCTCCAGCGTATTGATGCCGCCGCCCACTGTCAGCGGAATGAAGATTTCCGATGCCGTTCTGGTCAAAATATCGGTAAACAGGGCACGCTCCTCCACACTGGCTGTGATATCGTAAAATACCAGCTCATCCGCACCTTCCCGATTGTAGAACTTCGCCATTTCCACCGGATCGGAAACATCTTGAATTCCCTCGAAATTCACACCTTTTACTACGCGCCCGTTTCGCACATCCAGGCACGGGATAATTCTCTTTGTAATCATATTGCTACCTCGCCAGTTCCACAGCCCGCTCCAGATCCAGAGCACCGCTGTAAATCGCCTTTCCTAAAATCGCTGCCGCTACGACATCCTTCAGAGCTGTGATCTCCTCTTCAAAGCTGATGCCTCCGGAGGCCGTGATCTCCAGCCCTTCGATCTGCCGCAGCCGTTGATAGACCTCCATATTCGTTCCCTGCAGACCGCCGTCCCGGGAAATATCCGTGTAAATCACAGTCCTCACACCGATGCTGCGCAGATATTCACAAAAGGAGAAGCTCTCCTGATCGGTGATTTCCTTCCAGCCGTTAATGGCAACATATCCATCCTTTGCATCGACACCGACCGCGATCTTCTCTCCATATTTCACAACCATTTCCTTCAGGAACTCCGGCTCTTTCACCGCTATCGTTCCCAGAATCACACGTCCAACACCCAGATCGAGATACTGCCTGATCCGTTCTTCATCCCGAATGCCGCCGCCGACTTCCACGAACATATCCACCTCGCTGACAATTGCTTTAATTGTCTCAAAGTTTACAAGCTTTCCATCCTTTGCCCCATCCAGATCTACCAGATGTAAACAATCCGCGCCCTTTTCCTTGAAGGACCTCGCCACCTCTACCGGGTTCTCGCTGTAGACCGTCATCTGATCGTAATCACCCTGATACAGGCGTACCGCCTTCCCATTTCTCAAATCAATTGCAGGAAATAATTTCATTCTCTGTGTTCCTCCTGAAATCTGTTACAGCGCAATGAACGCCCGTAAAATGTTCAACCCGACCTCGCCGCTCTTTTCCGGATGGAATTGTGTACCATAGACACTTCCGCTGCGCACAGCGCCGGTTACCGTTACACCGTATTCCGAAGTCGCGATCGTACTCGCCTCGCAGTCCGTTCCGTAGAAACTGTGCACGTAGTAAACGCAGTCTCCCTGTTTGATCTTGCTGAACAACGGTTCCTCTTCCTGAAAACGGAGCGCATTCCAACCGATATGCGGTACTTTCAAATTCTCAATACCTGCATTCTTCAGATCTTCATCCAGCGACGCGATCGTCCCCTTGATGAGGCCAAGACCCTTATGAATCCCGTATTCATGGCTTTCCTCGAACAAAAGCTGCATGCCCAGACAAATGCCCAGCAGCGGCTTTCCTGCTGCTGTCTGTTCCTTGATCGTTTCTACAAGTCCCGTTGCTTCCAGCTTTTTCATCGCGTCCTCAAAGGCACCGACGCCGGGTAAAATAATTTTATCTGCCCGCTCAATATCTTCTTTCTTGTTGGTTACAACGGTATCTGCCCCTAAGTATTTGAAAGAGGCTGTCAAGGAAAAAAGGTTTCCCACACCGTAATCGATAATTGCAATCATTTATAAAACTCCTTTTGTTGATGGGATTTCATCTGCAAACGCTTCCTCGATTGCGCACGCCTGACGCAGCGCACGTCCCATACTTTTGAAAACAGCTTCGATGATGTGATGTGTATTTTCGCCTGCCAGCATTTTGACATGAATGGTCAGTCCCATTTCTCTCGCTAGAGCCAGTATGAATTCCTTAACCAGCTCGGTGTCAAAATCGCCTACCTTCTGTGCAGGAATGTCCACATCAAAATTCACAGAAGCACGCCCGCTGATATCAACTGCACAAAGCACCAGTGCCTCATCCATCGGCAGCAGCATGCTGCCGTAACGATAGATCCCGCGTTTATCTCCGAGAGCCTCCTGAAACGCTCTGCCCAAGGCGATGCCGATGTCCTCAGCCGTATGGTGATAATCCACTTCGATATCGCCATTGCAGTCCACCGCCAGATCAAATCTGCCATGTCTTGCAAACAGCTCCAGCATATGATCCAAAAATCCGCAGCCGCTGTTGACTTCATAGGCGCCTGTGCCATCCACCTCCAGAGCCAGTACGATCTTGGTCTCCTTGGTATCGCGAACAATTTTCTTTCGTCTCATCTGCAGTTCCTCCCATTATTTTTCCAATAGCTCTGCCGTCGCCTCCACCAGAGCCTGCATCTCCTCTGGCGTGCCGATGGTGATTCTGACATAATCGCAGATCTTCGGATTTCCAAAGTGTCTTACTATTATATTATACTTTCGCAGTTTTGTGAAATACTCTTCCCCGGAAATCTTCCCGGAAGTTGCAAATATGAAATTTGCTTTGGAAGGAAGCACCGTAAATCCCAACGTCTCCATCTGCTGTACAAAGTGTTCCCGCGTCTTTATAATCTGCTGACAGGTACTTTCAAAATAGGCTCTGTCTTTCATCGCTTCCACACCTGCCAGAATCGATAATCTGTTGAGGTTATAGGGATTAAAGCTGAATTTGATGCGGTTGAGATCCGCGATAATCGATGCATCACCCATGGCATATCCGATTCTGGCGCCAGCCAGACTTCTGGATTTCGAAAACGTCTGTACCACCAGCAGATTATCATAGCGATCGATCAGACAAACTGCGCTCTCTGCCCCAAAGTCGACATAAGCTTCATCGATAACGACCAGATTTTCCCGATTATGCTGCAGGATCGACTCGATCTCCGACAGCGACAATGCCCTGCCTGTCGGTGCATTGGGGTTGGTGATAATGATCGTTCCTTCCGCTGCAAAATAATCCTCCGGCGCAACGATGAAATCTTCCCGCAGCGGAACCGGAACGCCCTCTGCTCCGAACGTCTCGCAGTAGACCGGATAAAAGCTGTAGCTGATCTCCGGATAGTAGATTTTTCTCGTATCATTCTGAAACGCCATAAAGATAAAGGCCAGCACTTCATCCGAACCATTGCCGACCATTACCTGATCCGCTGCCAGACCGAAATTCTCTGCAATTGCCTCTACCAGCGGAGCCGCTTCCGGATCGGAATACAGACGCAGCTTCTGCAGTTCTTCATCATCGATCACCCGCAGCGCACCGGCCGCCGGCGGATATGGGTTCTCATTGGTGTTCAGCTTGATCAGTTTTCCCATATTCTTGGGCTGCTCACCAGGGGTATACGGCTCCAGCGTTTGATATCTGCTGCTTAAAAATCGACTCATTTTACCTGTTCTCCCAACATATTCAGCATGCTGCTGATGATTTCATTTTCAAATTTAAAGCTCGTCTTATTCGCAATAAATCTGGCGCTGATGTCCTTGAACTCTTCCATTACGGAAAGATGATTTTCCCGCAGCGTATTTCCGGTTTCTACGATATCCACGATGACATCGGTCAAACCCAGAATCGGCGCCAGCTCGATACTGCCATTGAGCTTAATGATTTCAATTTCACGGTTTTTCTTTGCGTAAAAATCCTTGGCTATGTTCACGTATTTCGTCGCGACCCGCAGCGTACGATCCGGATCCTCTACATAACCATCCGGCGCGGCAACCGCCATTCTGCACCTGCCGATTTTCAGATCCAGCAGTTCATAAACATCCGCCTTGTTTTCCAGCAGGATGTCCTTGCCGACAATACCAACGTCTGCTGCATGATGTTCCACATAAATTGCTACGTCGCTCGGCTTTACCAGCAGATAGCGCACGCCCTTTTCCGGGCTTTCAAACACCAGCTTCCGGTTTTGCTCATAATATCCCGGACAGTCATATCCGATGGAAGCCAGCATGTCGTACACCTGATCTCCCAGTCTGCCCTTTGGTAATGCGATATTCAACATTTATTCGTCCTCCTTTACCGGCTGTCCATCCTGCAAACGATACCGTTCTTTGTATCGCAGCCCTTCTGGGATCGCAGTTTCTCCGCGAACCGTCATTCCCTGCTTCTGCAGGCTCTGTATCGCCTTCGCAACGTCCAGCATCCTGTCTTCTTTTTTGTAAATCAGCACTGCATCCACATCATACTGAGCCGTTGACTGCTTTCCCTTGTTCAGTTCGTCAAGATAGATGGCGAAGCCCACCGCACCGCCTGTTTTTCCAAGCTGCTGCATCGTATTGTCATATTGTCCGCCAGCCAGTACGCAGCCCGGCAGACTTCTGATATAACCGCGAAATACGATGCCGTTATAATAGTCCAGATCGTTAACCATAGAAAGATCCAATTGGATGTTCTTGGCATAGCCCAGACTTTTCAGTGTACTGCAATATTCCTGCAGCTCTTCCACGTCCTGCCGCATCTGATCATTGAGCGCCATTTTCTTCGCTTTTTTGATCGTCTGATTCATTTCACCGTACAGGAACGGAATCTGATTGAGGATGTCTGTCACCGTTTCACTGAAAGCAGCCTTTCGTGCAGTTTCCGCAATCCCGGTAATATTTTTGGTACGAATGCTTTCCAGCAGCTCCATACGAACCGTCTCCTGCAGTTCCAGCGCCTCCAGCAAATGTACCGTATACTGCATCTGTGAGATTTCCAGCAGATAATCGCTGTCGATGGTCTTCAGAGATTTTGCAGCCAGAATCATGACTTCCAGCACGCTGTGCTGATCGGTCTTTCCCAGATATTCCAGTCCCATCTGACTGATTTCCTTAAAGGAATGGTTCTCTCTGTTTTCCCGGTATACGGTTTCGATATAATAAATTTTTTCACTCTTATCTTTCGTTGCCCTTGTATTGTTGATGACACTCAGCGTCACGTCCGGCTTCATTGCCAGCAGCCTGCCGTCCAGATCGGTAAAGGAAAGCACCTTGTCTCCCGGCAGAAAGTCCCGATTGGCAGCGTAAAGGGAATACTCCTCAAATTTTCCGATCTTGTATTTTTTATATCCATATTTTTCATAGAGCCCTCTCAATTCAAGAGTTGCCCGTTCATCCGGTTTCAAGTTATACTTCATTGATCTCCTCCTGCGTCCGGTCTAAAATCCGTTTCTGATCTAAGATGTATGCTGTAGAGATGTTTTTCAGAACCATCTGCTTTCTCGCTTTATCTCATTAAACCGATAACGTTCTACAGTTATATATTATAGCCATCTCCTCTGAGATTGTCCAGCCCTTTTGCGATCTTTTATTAAAATGCGAAAAATTCGCACAAAACCCCGAAGTTGCCTTCGGGATTTTACCAGTTACGTTTATTTATTTTTTATAATCTGCCGGTTGATGACCGAGGCCTGATACGCTGCGCCAAACCCATTGTCTATGTTGACAACACTGACGCCGTTGGCACAGCTGTTGAGCATGGAAAGCAACGCTGACAGCCCGTTCAGATTGGCACCATAACCGATGCTGGTCGGTACTGCGATGACCGGGGCCTCCACAAGACCGCCGACAACACTTGCCAGGGCACCTTCCATTCCTGCTACCACGATCACCACACTGGCCTTTCGGATCTCTTCCAGCTTATGAAACAATCTGTGAATTCCTGCCACACCAACATCGTAAATGCGATTGACACGGTTTCCCAGAATTTCAGCCGTTACCGCAGCTTCCTCCGCCACCGGAATATCGGCAGTTCCGGCAGTCACAACCGCTACAGTATGTCGGTCTGACAGCTCCGCATGATCGTCCTCATCCAAAACCGCAATGATTCGCGCCGCTTCAAAATACTTCGCCTGCGGCAGTTTTTCCTTTACAATCCGATAATCCTCAGCGGTCGCTCTGGTCGTCATAATACTGCCGCCATGCTTCACCAGCTCCTGCATGATGTCACGAATCTGTTCTGAAGATTTACCCTGTCCAAACACAACCTCGGGAAAACCGGTTCGAACCGCTCTATGGTGATCCACATTTGCAAATCCCAGTTCTTTATACGGCAGCTCCCCTAGCTGCCGGTATGCATCCTCTGTGGAAACTTCCCCGCGACGCACCGCTTCCAGCAGTCTTCTGATCTTATCTTCCTTCATCTGATTCCCATCCACTACTTTCTGTGAAAAAAGCCCTGCGCTTTTTCTCTCCATGCCAGTTCTTCCGCGTCTGCCGTCTGATCCAGAACAATGCCATGCTCCTGCGGCTGCTTCGTACCCGGTTTGACGGTTACGAACGTCGTATATCCTTCCGCATTGATTTCATCGGTATATTCATCTTTCATCAAAACGTGGATCGTAAGGCTGGTTCTGCCGGTTCTCACAATACAGCCTTCATAACTGACGATATCACCCGGCTCTACGGATTTTCTAAAATCAAATTCATGTGTGTTCTTATACAGCAGCCCCTGTTTGTTTCCATGCTCCAGACATGCGGTGATAAACGAAGCTTCAATCATCCATTCGATGCCCTGTCCGGCATAGAGATTTTCATGATGATTGAGATCCCGCATTTTTACCATATGAATTGATTTGTATCGTTTCATGTTACTGATTCCTTTCTGCTTTCCTGCTGTCATATATCTGAAATTGAATACAGAAATTCGTGAACTATTATCATGTCCGCACACAGTATGTATGTTCCTGCCTGCGCAGCAGCGCACCGCATCCGTCACAACACTCGCACCAGCTCACATCCTGCAGTCTGCCCTGCAGATATTTTTGCGGCAGGTACGGATCTGCCAGCGCCTGCCTGCCATAGGCTGCCGCATCAAAAATCCCCTGCTGTATACTCTGCTCACAGATCGTTGCTGCTTTCCCCTGCAAAAGCGAAAGTCCGCTGCCAATCACGACCGTTTCCGGTTTCAGATGATCGCGCAGCAGCTTTGCCGCTGCCAAATGCAGGCAAACAGTCTCTTCGTTTGCCGGGTTCGGTGCCATCAGCTCCCACGACAGACATCCCGTGCCGAGGCTTTCAATGATATAATCCGCACCGCGCTGCTCAAGTCCCTGACAGAGCGCGATCGGTTCCGTCATATCCAGCTTCATCGCGTCCGGACCCGCGTGTCCCTGACCTCCCGGAATCCCTTCATATACCGAAACCTTTGCACCGACCAGAAATCTGTGATCCGGAATCAACTGACGAATCTTTTCACATTGTTCAAATGCAAACCGGCTGCGGTTTTCCCAGCTCCCGCCGTATTTCCACGTTCTGTCATTGTACGGCCGCAGAATCTGCGAGCCGAGATATCCGTGACAGAACTTTAAATCCACACCATCAAACCCAATCTCATACAAAAATCCGGTTGCTTCTACGCTCTGCCGGATGACCTGTTCTGCATAAGCTGCATCGATGAGCTGTCCGCCAAATCCGGCATGCGGCTTGACGCTGACCCTTCTGGAAAATTCATTCGAGGAGACCTCACCAGCATGCTGAAGCTGTACGAGAAACAGGGTGTCCGGAAACTGTTGTTTCATCCTCCTGATAAACTGTTCCCAGGCAACCCGGTTGCTGTGGCTGTTGACATCCAAAAGCAGCTGGTGCTTCGTACTGCGGCTGTCATATTGCAGGGTGGTGCCTTCGATCACAACAATCCCTGCACCGCCGGCGCCGTAATCCAGATACCGTCTGAGGGTCCGTTCACTGAACGTGCCGTGTTCATCCGCATCACAGCACTCCATTGGCTGAATGCAAAACCGGTTTTTAGCGGTTCTTGCACCGATGCGAATCGGCTTTGCCAGATATGAAGTTGTCCTTATATCTCCGCTCATTCCTGCACCTCTGTGTCGATTCCATACATCGCTTTATTTCATTCCTTACGGCAACGCCGCAAAGATAACACCGTATCAATCAACGCATTCATTATACCATGCGCTTTCTGCTATGTTAAAACCATTTTTTAATTTTGAAGAGAATAACCTCCACCACAATACAGAAAATGCAGATTCCGGTGACAATCGGATAGGCATGCTTTGCCGACAGCTCCGGCATACCGGCGAAGTTCATTCCATACCATCCGGCTACCAGCGTCAGCGGCATAATAATCGTCGTAACGATCGTCAGAACCTTCATAATCTCATTCTGCCGCATATCGATCTGGCTCTGCCGCATTTCACGAAGCTGCATGGAATACTCTTTCAGCATCTGTACCGTCGCATACATTCGTTCCGCTTTATTGGAATAGAGACTGAACAGCTGACTGTATTTGTCATTCCCTGCCTCCGTAGCATCTGCACAAAGCGTTTCTCCTACATCGGAAAGCTGATCATAATATGCACCGATCGCAGCCAGCTCCTTGCGGACATTCAAAATCTTCCGTTCAAAACCTTCCACGCCATTTTCCAGCAGCGCATCTTCCAACTCCGCCAGCATTTCTTCGTACCGCTGCAAAAACATCATATCATCCTTGAGCAGAAATTCCAGAAATTCATACAGATCCTGTGCCGCAGATTCGGAAGTCTCTGCCGCTTTGTAGCTTTCCATCTTTTCCAGAATCGAAGCAGTGAATCCGGAATCATCTACCAGCAGCAGCGCATCCGCAGTAAAGCAGAAGCCGAAGGTGATTTTCTCTTCTGACAGATTCTCCTTGACCGGAAACACGTAAGTCCCCACTACCATTTCATGCAGACGATCTGCTTTGCAAAAGCGGTTGTAATCATGATTTCTGTAATAACGCCCGGCAATTTCCGGATATTGTGCCGCAAATTCTCCGTAGGATATGATTTTGGTATGCTTCATACAAACTCTCCGTATGGTTATAAGATATCAATATATTCCCCGGCCAGGGCTTTGTTCATGCTTCTTACAGCACAGAATTTTCCGCACATGCTGCAGGCCTCTTCATGATCTTCTTCCGGACTTCTGCTGTCCCGAATTGCCCGGGCGGTTTCCGGATCCAGCGCACAGGCAAACTGCTTTTCCCAGTCCAGCTCCCTTCTGGCATCAGACATGCGGTCATCGATATCCCGTGCTCCCGGAATTCCCTTAGCGATATCTGCTGCATGCGCTGCAATTTTGGAGGCGATAATTCCCTGCTTTACATCCTCTACGTTCGGCAGCGCCAGATGCTCCGCCGGCGTCACATAGCATAAAAATGCCGCGCCGCTCATTGCCGCCACTGCGCCGCCAATAGCTGCCGTAATGTGATCGTATCCCATTGCAATATCCGTCACCAGCGGCCCCAATACATAAAATGGTGCTCCCATACAGATGCTTTTCTGCACCTCCATATTGGCAGCCACCTGATTGAGTGGCACATGCCCCGGACCTTCTACCATCACCTGTACATTATGCTCCCAAGCACGCTTGGTCAACTCTCCAAGTCGCACCAGCTCCTCAATCTGGCATACATCCGTAGCGTCTGCCAGACAGCCCGGTCTGCAGGCATCTCCCAGAGAAATTGTCACATCGTGTTCTTCACAGATGTCGAGAATCTCATCATAATATTCGTAAAACGGATTTTCCTCTCCTGTCATGCTCATCCAGGCGAAAACCAGACTGCCGCCTCTGCTGACAATATTCGTTTTTCTCTTATGCTTGCGGATCTGCTCGATGGTCTTGCGGGTAATGCCGCAATGCAGCGTCACAAAGTCCACCCCGTCCTCTGCATGCATACGCACCACATCGATAAAATCCTTTGCAGTCAGTGTTGCCAGATCTCTCTGATAGTGAATCACACTGTCATACACTGGTACCGTACCGATCATCACCGGACACTCGCTGGTCAGCTTGCGGCGAAACGGCTGTGTATTCCCATGGCTCGAAAGATCCATGATTGCTTCTGCACCCAGATTGACAGCACTCATCACCTTTTCCATTTCGACGTCATAGTCCTTGCAGTCCCGGGACACACCCAGATTCACATTGATCTTCGTCCGCAGCATGCTGCCAATGCCTTCCGGATCCAGGCATTTATGATGCTTATTGGCACAAATTGCAACTTTTCCCTCCGCCACCAGCTGCAGCAGTTGTTCCGCCGGCATTTTCTCTTTCTCTGCTACCGTTTTGATCTCCGGCGTCACGATCCCTTTTCTTGCCGCATCCATCTGTGTTGTATATTGACTCATACTTCTCTCCTCCAATTGATTTCTATTTCCATTCGGACATCCATTCGTAAGCAGGCTCCGATTCAGACCTGCACCGCGCTACAGCTGTTTTGATCCCAGCGCAAAAGCATGGTTCATCGGGCCTGCACCGCTTCCCAAATTCAACTGCGCTGCCAGCGCACCGCTCAAATACTGCTTCGCACTGCGCACCGCTTCCTCCAAACACATTCCCTTTGCCAAATTCGAGGCAATGGCGCTGGAAAGCGTACAGCCGGTTCCATGTGTATTCGGATTATCGATCCGTCTCCCTTCAATCCAAATCGCAGTTCCCGCCTCAAAGAGCAAATCATTGGCATCGTTGATGCGATGTCCCCCTTTGCAGAGAATCGCACATGGATATTGATCTGCAAGCTGCCGTACAGCATCTTCCATATCGGCAGCATTTTGAATGCGCATTCCGGTCAAAACCTCCGTTTCCGGAATATTCGGCGTGATCACCTGTGCCAGCGGAAAAAGCCGCTCCTGCAAAATATGCACTGCATCTTCCGCCATCAACCTGGCGCCGCTGGTAGAAACCATCACCGGATCCAGCACAATATGCTCCGCCCGATACTCCTGCAATTTATCAGCAATCACCTCCATCAGCGCGCGGGAAGATATCATTCCGATTTTTACGGCATCCGGCCGGATATCTGTAAAAACACTGTCCAGCTGCTGCCCCAGAAACTCCGGCGTTACTTCCAGAACCGCCTGTACCCCGGTCGTATTCTGTGCCGTCAAGGCTGTAACTGCGCTCATACCGTAAACACCATGTGCCGTCATGGTCTTGAGATCCGCCTGAATTCCCGCACCGCCGCTGGAATCACTGCCGGCGATCGTTAATGCCGTTTTCATGTTTTCCCTCCTCTGCACACGTTTCATTCTACCGCCTTGCAGAACGAAACCAGATAACTTCTCAACCGTTTCCATTGCCGATGCATCGTCCTTGAAAATCCGCAAGCGACTTCAAATAGATATCCGCAATTTGCCGGATTTGCTCCTGATCCGCTTCACTGGACGTGTCATAAACCCCCGCGGTTTGAAATCCCGCTTTTTCGGCAGTGCGAATTGCATACAATGCATCCTCAAAAACACAGATTTCTGCCGGCTGCAAATTCATGTATTCCGCTGCCTGCTGAAAAACCAAAGGGCTTTCCTTTCCAATTCCAACTTCATCACAAGTAAAGATTTTCTCTACATATGGCAACATGCCGAGTCGTTGGAGCGCCGCCTCCACACAATAACGTTCGCTGGAGGTTGCAATCACCACGGAAACCTCCTGCTGACGCAAATGCTGCAGCAACTCCACGGCGCCTTTTTTGGCAGGCACCTCCCGGACATAAAAATCCTGCACGAGATCCTGAATGTCCTGAATAATTTCGTCGATGGATTTCTCCGTCAGATAATGCTGCTGCAGGTATTCCGCGCCCTCGTGAAAGGTCATCGGAAACAGTATTTTTCCGAGATTTTCCTCTGCCTGCATGCCCAGACTGTTTAAATAGCGTGCCCCCGCTTCCTCCCAAATCGGCATGGAATCCAGCAGCGTTCCATCTACATCGAATATCGTTCCCCGAATCATCCCTGCACCATCTTTTCTGTGAGCGCCTTCAAGGCTGCCGTCGCTGCCGGAATATCATCCTGCGCAAAAATCGCACTGATGACCGCAATCCCGCAAATACCGCTTCCGGTCAGCTCGCCGACATTGCCGCAGCCAATCCCGCCAATTGCGATAACCGGAATGCTGACCGCTTCACAGATCGCCTGCAGCGTTCCCTGTGAAAGCACCTGCGCATCATCCTTGGAACCGGTCGGAAAAACAGCGCCTACGCCCAGATAATCCGCACCTCTCTGTTCCGCCAAGATGGCCTGCTCTACTGTCTGCGCAGAAACCCCGATGATTTTATCCGGTCCCAGTGCTGCCCGGACATCACCGGCCTCCATATCACTCTGCCCCACATGCACACCATCAGCATCCACCGCTTTGGCAATTTCCACATTGTCATTGATCACAAATGGGACACCATAGCCCCTGCAAAGCATCTTCAGTTCACGGGCTTCCTCCAAAAATTCCGCTTCGCTGAGATCCTTTTCCCGCAGCTGAATAAAGGTAGCGCCGCCCTGCAGAGTTTCCTCTACCTGCTGATACAGTGTTTTCCCCTTCAGCCAGCTTCTGTCGGTTACTGCATACAGCAGCAGATCATTCTTATCGCACTTCATAATTTGCTCCTTTGCTGAGTGTTTTTTCGTCCATATGATAAACAGCATCAATAATACGGTTGCGATAGGTCGAATTGCCATCGCCCTTCTGCATCCTGCTCCATCCGATTTCACCGGCGAGTCCCATCGTACACACTGCTGCAGCTGCTGCCTCCAGCTTATGCTCCGGATTTGCCACAACAAAAGCCGTCATCATACCGGAAAGCTGACATCCCGTACCGGTTATTCTGCCCATTTCCGGCCTGCCGTTGCGGATGACATAGCAGCGCGCTCCATCCGTCACCAAATCAATTGCTCCTGTGATTGCAACGATGCTGTCCGCCTGTCTGGCAAATGTTTTTGCAAAGGCAACCGCCTCTTGCAGTGTTTCCTCTGTGACTGCATCCGCAACATCAGCATCCACCCCTTTGGTCGTTCCGCTGCCCAATGCCAGCGTTTTGATCTCCGAAATATTTCCGCGTATCACCGACAGATCCAATTCATCCATCAGCCGGACTGCAGTTTCCGTTCGCAGCCTGCTCGCCCCGGCGCCAACCGGATCCAGCAAAATGGGATGCTTCAACGCATTCGCCTGCTTTCCTGCACGGAACATCCCCTCAATGCTTCGCTGATTCAGCGTACCGATATTGAGATTCAGTCCCCCGCAAATCGATGTGATATCCGTTACATCTTCCGGTTCATCGGACATGATCGGACTTCCTCCGCAGGCCAGAATCACGTTGGCAACATCGTTGACTGTCACATAATTGGTGATATTGTGTACCAGCGGTCCTGCAGTTCTTACCGCTGTAATATAACGTCCAAGCATAAAATTTCTCCTTTGCATTTACCCATACCGTCGAAACTTCTGACCTGAAGATTTCGGGCATAAATGGAAAACGGATATACCAAAGTGGTATATCCGCATAATCTACGAATCTTATTTCCCTACGTTGGCATTATCCAAATCAGGTTAAAGGTCAAGGCAATACAGCCTACTCTCAGCCTGCTTTTCGCAAGCCCCCTTGTTCTTCAGTTATATCTACTATACTACAAGCTGCAGGGATTTTCAATAGGAATCCCTGCAGCATCATGATTTCTACGCCTCCTGTCTGCAGGCCTCCATTGGTTTTTCTCCTGTCCTGATCATCAGCGAACAGAGCACCAGCAGCACCGCGAGTACAATTGCCGTACAATACGGCAAGGATACAGCAGTAACCGTTCCAAAGATCACGCGGACACCGGAGAGAATAAACGGTGTCACAAACTGTGCCAGATATAACGCAGCAGAAATCAGCGGTAGTACGGTTGTCCCCGCTGCACGCCCCGCCTTCTGGGATGCCGTAGAGATGATAAACGGAATGCCCAGCCCATTGGCAAAGCCGATGCAGGCAGACCCCAGAAGTGTTCCGACCCAGCCGCCGACAAACGGCAGCAGCAGATACCCCAGTAAAAACAAGGTCGGAGCCACCACTTTTGTTGCACCGCCAAATTTCTTTTTGATATGTACAAATGCCAGACCGCCAACAAATGCTACCAGATCCATCCCTGCCATAATCACTGCCACCAGACTCATCGGGATCACTCCCTCCTTTGCAGTTTCCATCGCGAAGGAAGACGGGTAGACAAAGAAGGTGCACATCAGCAAAAACATCGTGATGATAAAAGGCGCATACTGACGAAATACGCCTTTTCCGGCTTTCTCAGAATCCGATGCTTTCTTCGAGTTGCTTGTCTCCTCTTCTGGCGCATTTTTTGTACCAATATATTCATTGGGCAGAAACAGCATACATAATACGATGCTGATCAATCCCATCAGGTACACGAGAAAGCTGGCTCTCCAGCTGATATTTGCCAACATGCCTGACAACAGGGTTGCGATCACGCCGCCCATCTGATTCATCGCAGAAGAGTACCCCATCAATCGATCCTGTTTATCACGTGTGTAATAAAAGGCCAGCAGTCCGGTCGACATCGGCATGATGATTCCTACACCGATTCCGACCAGTGCACGGCTCGCCAGCACCAGTCCGATGTTGCTGAATACACCGGCAATACAGCCGCCCACCGTATAAAAGAGCAAGCCCACCATCAGCAGACTGCGTGAACGAAACTTCTGACAGAGTTTCGGAAAAATCATGTTGGTAATGACGATAAACAAGGCCGGAATACTGATGATCATCTGTACAAACAACTGGTCAACATCACAGAAATATGTCTGAATCACATCAAGCGCCGGAGCTACTGCAGCACCAGCCATTACAGTCAGCAAAGACAACGATAAAATGGAAATAGTCAGCTTTCCACGCCGTTCATTTCTTAATTGCATTGATCCTACCTCCTAAAACTGAAAAACGAAAGCGCAAGTCCTGTCTGGACTTACGCTTTCGCTACACAACGTAGTTATTTTATCACACTGTTTTTTTAAATTTCAAGTATGAATTTATCGTTTCACTCCTATTTTATCCTTACGGAAAACCTGTTCCGATTATGTATCTCTGCGCTATTCGATGATCACACCGTCTTCATCGATCAAAACTTCTCCATCGTCCAGATCCGGCAATTCCAAATCTGCCGGTGCTTCATCGCCATCCTTCTGTTTTTTCAGGCTGTCACGCAGCAATTCTTCCACATGTGCCATCGTCTCCGGATTTTCTTCAAGAAACCGCTTTACATTTTCTCTCCCCTGTCCGATTCGATCTCCATCGAAGCTGTACCAGGAGCCCGCCTTTTCGATGATTTTCGCTTCCACTGCACAATCCAGTACATCTCCGGCTCTGGAAATACCTTCACCATACATGATATCGAATTCTGCCTGTTTGAACGGCGGAGCCACCTTATTCTTGACGATCTTCGCCCTGGTTCTGTTGCCCAGCACCTGATCTCCCGCTTTAATGCTTTCCACCTTTCTGACATCGATTCGCATAGAAGAGAAGAACTTCAGCGCTCTGCCGCCGGTTGTCGTTTCCGGATTGCCGAACATGATACCGATCTTCTCTCTCAGCTGATTGATAAAGATAATCGTGGTATTCGTTTTGTTGATAACGCCTGCCAGCTTTCGCAGCGCCTGAGACATCAGTCTCGCCTGCATACCAACCGTGGCATCTCCCATCGCGCCATCGATTTCATGCTTTGGCACCAAAGCGGCTACAGAGTCCACAACGACTACATCAATCGCACCACTGCGCACCAGCATTTCTGCGATTTCCAAAGCCTGTTCTCCATAATCCGGCTGTGACACCAGCAGTTCATCCACATCGACTCCCAGGTTCTTCGCGTATTCCGGATCCAGTGCATGCTCTGCATCGATAAAGGCCGCCCTTCCGCCAGTTTTCTGTGCCTCTGCAATAATGTGCAGCGTCAATGTCGTCTTTCCGGAAGATTCCGGTCCATAGATTTCCACAATACGACCGCGTGGAACACCACCGATCCCTGTTGCCAAATCTAAGCTCATCGAGCCTGTGGAAATCGCTTCTATATTCAAATGCGCATCATCGTCACCGAGCTTCATCACAGCTCCCTTTCCGAACTGCTTCTGAATCTGCGCCAAGGCATTTTCTAACGCCTTCTCCCGATCGTCACCGCTTACCGGTGCCGCTGTTTTCTTCGCTGTTGCCATCTGGCCACCTCCTGTGAACATTTGTTCTTTTTATATCATACCTTATGTTTTCCTGACGGTCAAGCGTTTTTCCCGAATCCATTGCGAAAAATCACCCTCTGGAATATTTTGTATTTTATATCCTACCAGCACGTTCACCGTTTGTCAATATTTTCCATTCGAATTATGGAAAATATTATCTGCCAAGTAGCCCGTGCTTCAGCGGTCTTTTTCCCATATGCTTCAGGTCATATTCACATATTTTTCAGTTCCTGATTGATCAGATCCAACATACTGAGCAGCGAGTAATTCCGATTCCACTTACGGTTGACGTTCCGCATTTTCACTTTCCGGCAGAGCGTTCGCGCGCCACAGATCAATCCAATATAAACCAGACCCACCGGTTTTTCCTTCGTACCGCCATCCGGTCCTGCAACACCGGTTACGGAAATGCAGATATCGCTGCCGGAAACGCGCTTCAGGCCCTCTGCCATCTCCAGGGCGGTCTCCTCGCTGACTGCGCCGTACTTTTCCAGGGTTTCCGCTTTCACACCGAGCTCATCCATTTTCGCTTCATTGCTGTAGGTCACAAGCCCCCTCTGAAAACAGCGGGAAATCCCCGGTATATCCGTCAAGGCAGCGGCAAACATTCCTCCAGTACAGGACTCTGCACTGGAAATCGTTAAATTCTGCTCCATCAGCTTATGGCATACAACCTGCACCAGCTCTTCATCGTCACAGCTGTAAATATACTGTCCGATTTTTTCCCGAACCCGTTCCAGCATTTCATTGACAGCCTGCTCCGCCTCGTCTTTAGTCCTGCGCTTGGAAGCAATGCGTACACAGGCTTCTCCCTCTTTGGCATAAGTCGCAATCGTCGGATCGGTCTGCCCGTCGATCAAATCCAGAAGATCCATTTCCAGCTGCGATTCCCCGATCCCAAACGTTCGGATCATGCGATAATAGATCACGTCTTCTGCCATACGTTCCAAAAATGGCTGCACGCTCTTTTCATACATGCGTTTCATTTCCCGCGGAGGTCCCGGCATACAGATGATATATTTGCCGTCCTTTTCCAGAGCAAATCCCGGCGCTGTCCCGGCATCATTGTGAAACACCTCGGCTCTGGAAGGCATAATTGCCTGTTTCTTATTGTTTTCCGTCATTTCACGGTTGATCATTTTGAAATACGCCGCAATTTCTTCCAGCACGTCATCCATCATGACCAGTTCGTCGCCCATAACCTTGCAGGCAACCTCCTTGGTGAGATCATCCTGCGTCGGCCCAAGTCCGCCGGTCGTCAAAATCAGATCGCAGTCCCGAAACGCCAGCGCGATCATTTCCGCCACGCGCTCCGGGTTATCCCCAACAGTATAATGATACATCACATCATGACCCAACGCATTGAGCTTCTGAGACAGATAAACTGTATTGGTATTCGTGATCTGTCCAAACAACAGCTCCGTTCCTACACTTAAAATCGCCGCTTTCATTCCATTCCTCTTTTCCGTCACATCGAACAAACCCGCTCCCGATCAATCAGTATCGAACGCAGTCTGCCGATATGCCCATACAATCAAAAACTCTGTCAGCCGCTATACGCTCCCTTACATGGAAAACAGCTGCTTGTTCTTTACTATGTATTCCACACCGGAAATGATTGTCATCAGCAGCGCCAAATACAGGAAGATCATATCCAGCGGAACATTCGGCGCAAACATGCTGCATGGCCAGTTTTCCAAGAGCAGCAGCGGAATTGCGATCATCTGTGTTACCGTCTTGATCTTTCCGGTCATTCCTGCCGCGATTACGATTCCCTGCGCTGCAGCAACCTGCCGCATCCCGGTAATGATAAATTCACGTCCGAGGATCACGATCACCACCCAGCCCGGAATATATCCAACCTCTACCAGACAGAGAAAGGCCGCCATTACCAGCAGCTTATCCGCCAGCGGATCCATCAGCTTTCCGAAATTCGTAACCAGATTGTACTTTCGTGCGATCTTCCCATCCAGCATATCCGTGAAGGCGGCCAGAATAAAGATCACCGTCGCGATCACATTGTGCCCCATCAGAAACACCACGATAAATACCGGAATTGCAAAAATTCTGCCGATTGTCAATTTGTTTGGTAAGTTCATATTAATCCTCCAATCTGCCAACCAAATCATAGTCGAAGGCGTCGGTAATCGTCACCTGCACCAGCTCTCCCGGCTTCAGCTCACGCTCCGCCTGCAGAATGACCGTATTATCGATCTCCGGCGCATCATACTGCGTCCTGCCGATATAAGCGCCTTCTTCGTCCTGTTCTTCTATCAGTACGAGCATAGTATTTCCCACTTTGCGTTCATTTATTTCTCGGGAAATATCGAGTTGTCTGCGCATAATTGCATCTGCCCGCTGCGTCTTGATCTCTTCTTCAATCTGGCACGCCATGTCGCCGGCAGCTGTGCCTTCTTCTCTGGAATATGCAAAAACGCCGAGCCGTTCCAGCCGCTGTGTTTCTACAAACTCCAAGAGCTCTTCAAAATCCGCTTCTGTTTCTCCCGGAAAACCGGTAATCAACGTTGTCCGAATGTGAATATCCGGCATCGCCTGCCGCAATTTTTGAATGGTCTTTCGGATGGAAGCGGCGGTTGAGCGGCGGTTCATGGCTGCCAGAACCGCATCGGCACTGTGCTGCAAAGGAATGTCCAGGTAATGGCAGATCTTCGGCTCCGTTGCCATTACCTCGATCAGCTCATCCGTGATTTTATCTTCATAGCAGTACATCAGCCGAATCCATACAATTCCTTCGATCTTACAAAGTTCCCGCAAAAGCTCCGGCAGCTTCAGCGTACCATACAGATCTCTGCCGTATTCTGTCACATCCTGTGCGATCAAAATCAATTCTTTGCAGCCCTTTTGCGCAAGCTGACGCGCTTCTTCCAGAATTCCTTCCATCGTTCTGCTGCGATACCTTCCGCGAATCTGCGGAATGACACAGTAGGCGCAGCAGTTGTTGCAGCCCTCTGCAATTCGCAGCGTCATGCTGTATGGATTGTCGGCAATTTTTCGCGCCGTATACTCCTGAAACTGCTCCGGCTGACAGCTGAAGCACTGCATACGCTGTCCATTCCGACACTCCGATACCAGATCGGGCAATTTTTCATAATCATTTACGCCGAGGAACAGGTCCACCTCCGGCATTTCCTCAAACAGTTCTTTCCCATATCGTTCCGACAGACAGCCGGATACGATCAGCAGCTTTTTCTGGTAACCCGGATCTTCCGCATGCGCTTCCGCGTCTTCCGCAATATAACGCGCCATATCAAAAATCCTGTCAATCGATTCCTTCTTGGCATCATTGATAAAGCCGCAGGTATTGACGAGAATCGCATCTGCCTCCTGCAGACTTTCCGCAAGCTGCAGTCCCGCCTGCTCCCAGATCCCGCCGATCCCCTCTGAATCATTGAAGTTTTTCGGGCAACCTAATGTTTCAATCAATAATTTCATTCTAAATCCAAATCCTTTACATCCTCATCCATCATCCGCAGATCATTCTCGGTAATCAGAACCTGCCGCGGTCTGCTACCATCTGAAGGACCGATGATCTGTCTGTCTTCCATCATGTCGATGATACGTGCCGCCCGGTTATAGCCGATGCGGAATCTGCGCTGCAGCATGGAAACCGAAGCCTGCTTCGCCTCTACCACCAGTTCGATGGCATCCGGCAGCAGCTCATCCTCAAGATCCCGATCGCCCTTTTCCGCAGGCGCAATATTCGCACGCTCGATAGAATCCATCACATTCTCCGAATACTCGGTCTCTTCCACCTGACTCTTGACGAATTCAATGACATCGTGTACTTCTTCATCGGAAATAAAGGCGCCCTGCACACGAACCGGTTTTCCGCTGCCCAGCGGATTGAACAGCATATCACCCTTTCCGACCAGCTTCTCTGCACCAACCATGTCCAGAATCGTTCGGGAATCCGGCTGTGAAGAAACCGCAAAAGCAATCCGGGAAGGAATATTCGCCTTGATGACGCCTGTAATGACATCGACCGATGGCCGCTGTGTTGCAACGATCAGATGCATACCGGCAGCTCTGGCTTTCTGGGCCAGACGACAGATGGAATCTTCGACCTGCGTTTTCGCCGCCATAATCAGATCCGCCAGCTCATCGATGATGATCACCACCTGCGGCATCTTGAGATCCTCTTCACCGCGCTCTGCAACAATGCGATTATAGCTTGCCAGCTCTCTGGCACCTTCTGCTGCAAATTTACGATAACGCTCGTCCATTTCCGCAACAGCCCAGTTCAACGCCGCTGCCGCTTTTGCCGGCTCTGTCACCACTGGAATCAACATATGCGGAATCCCGTCATAATTGGAAAGCTCCACTACTTTCGGATCGATCAGCACCAGCTTGACCTCATCCGGGCTCGCCTTGTACAAAAGACTGGTGATGATGCCGTTGATACAAACGCTCTTTCCTGAGCCGGTTGAACCTGCAATCAGCAGATGCGGCATGGATTTCAAATCCGCCACAATAGCCTTGCCGGCAATATCCTTGCCTACCGCAAAGGTGATCTTCGATTTTGCATTTTTAAATTCACGCGAATCGATGATCTCCCGAATCGTAACCATATTGATCCGCTCATTTTCAATTTCAATGCCGACTGCCGGCTTCCCCGGAATCGGCGCTTCAATTCGGATGCTTTTCGCTTCCATATTCAAAGCAATATCATCCGCCAGATTTTTGATTCCGCTGACCTTGACGCCGCTGTTCGGATGTACTTCGTAACGCGTCACCGCCGGACCCTGGGTGACATTTGTCACCTGTGCAGAAATGTTGAAGCTGTGCAATGTTTCCTCCAGCTTCATCGCCTTCTGGCGCAGGGCTGTCTCGTTATCAAAATGACCGGCATCCGGATTGGCCGAATGCAGCAGCTCGATCGGTGGGAATTCGTATTCGGCACCGGCCGCCTGCACATTAAAATCCTCTTCTTTCAGTGCATTTTTTTCAACCTCTGCTTTTGTCAGCTTTTCTTCGGCTGCCTTTGGAGAAAAACCGCCGATGATAATCGGCTCGTGAATTTTCGCTCTCGCCTGCTTGGCCTGCGCTGCCGCAGCATCAGCAGCTTCCTTTGCAGGCTTCTTCACCGGCGCCGGCTTTTCTCCCAGAGAAAAGTCGAGCTCTCCGGCACGTTCCGCCTGTTCTGCATAACTGAGCGTTTCCTGCGGTTCCTCTGCAAAATCCTCCTGTGCCACATATCCCAGAATTTTACGGTGCCTGTCGCTCATGGCTGCGGGTCTGTCCTCGGATGGCTCAAAGCGATTGGTTCTGCGATGCGGATCCTGCCTGTACAATTCCGCTTGCTCCTGCTGGGCTTTTTCATAGGCATACGCTTCTGCTTTTGCCTGCTCATAAGCCCTCCGCTCCTGCTCACGCTCCTGTTCCCGCGCTTCCTTCAGTTCTGCATGATGCGCTTTTCGTTCCTTCGCTTTTTCAAAGAAACGGGATACCGGAGTATTCATCAGAAGCAGCAGGCAGATCACGATCACCACGATCGCCAGAATATAAAGGCCTGCAATTCCAAGCAATTTTACAATAAACCCGCCTAATATCATGCCGAAAACACCACCGCTGTCCAGCACCATACCGTTGTTATAATGCAAGGACAAATCTCCAAATGACAGCCTCAAAACTTCCGGATTGAAATAGCGTCCAGCATTGATGAAAGCGATCATAAAGAAAATAATCAGCAGCAGAACTGCCGACTTCCAGCTGACATGGATCGTCTTTCTGGCAAAAAGCAACACACCATATACAATAAAGTAATACGGCAGTATGTATGCAGCAAATCCAAAACATCCCTTAAAAAACTGCGACAATGCTATACCGACAGCTCCGGCCGCATGCGTCTGAAATGCGACTGCCAGGAAGATTCCGACTGCAATCATAATAATTGACACGATTTCATCCTTTACCCGGCTGTTCAGTTTTGCCGGTTCTCCGGCGGTACTTTTTCCCGCACCTCTGCCGGTCGATTTGCTCCTGCCATTTGAGGCACTGCGTTTTGCACCCGTTTTCGTATTCTTATTTTTGCTTCCCGGCGGTCTGCCGGGCTTTCTCTTTGTCTCCGCCATTCTCCACCTTTTTACTATACCGTCATTGCATAACCCAGCACTGCGATTGCCAGCACCCATACATAAATCGAGAATCCAACCAGTCTCTTATTCGATACCAGCTTGATCATCGCCTTAATCGCAAACAGCCCGGACAGCGCTGATATGATCACGCCCACAATCACCGGTCCCAGGGAAGCGTCGCCAAGACCTGCCTCAATGGCATCCGGCGCCTCTACGATTACAGAACCAAGAATCGAAGGAATGGAAATCAGAAAAGCGAACTTTACTGCGAATTCCTTATTCAGACCGGAAATTAATCCCCCAAACAAAGTAGAACCTGATCTGGATACACCCGGACAAATCGCCACACCCTGCATGAAACCGATAAACAATGCGTAACGAAACTTCATTTCGCCGATATCTTTATTGTTCTTTCCCATCTTTTCCGCAATCAGCAAGATTGCACCGGTCACGATCAGACCAAAACCAATTGCCACCAGAGAAAGGTAAAGTGATGCGAAAAGATCATTGAACAGCAGGCCGATCACGGCTGTGGGAATGGTCGCCACAATGATCATAAATCCCAATCTTCTGGTCGGGTTGGCATTGATCCGCAGTCCCTTGCCCGTAAAAATATCCCGAAAAACTGCAATCAGTTCCAGCACCAGCTCCACAATATCCTTCCAATATACGATGAATACCGAAATCAGGGTGCCCAGATGCAGCAAAACTGCAAACGGAAGTACGCTGTCCGCATTAACACCGAAAAAATACTGCAGCAGCGCCAGATGTCCGGAACTGCTGATCGGTAAAAACTCTGCAAGCCCCTGTGCCAAACCTAAAATGATTGCTTGAATATATGTCATAATTGTCCCCTCCATGTATTTTTTTCATACATAGAAGATTATATCATGAATTACCAGTGAAGTACAACGATATTCACAGAGCAAGTACCAAGACGCAATATTCTGCATAACATCAGATCAGGAGCTGCAAGGTCTATGTAAGCATCCCTTGCAGCTCCCGATATTCAAAGCTGTAAATTTTCGTTTCGTATTGCTGCTGTCATTTCCTGCAGCCTCGACGGCAGTCCGTTGCTTTTAAAACCAATCGGCACGATCCACTTCGCTGCCTATGATCTGCCCGCTTGCGCCATCGAGTTCAAATTCATATTCGTAGCCGTCATATCTGATTTCGATATCATATTCCAGCCTGCCATCGTCATAATCTTTTTGCGCCTTGATGATGTCGGCTGCAGTTGCTCCCTTCACCTGATCCAGAGCAATGGTCTTTGCCTTTTCCAAACCGATATCAGATGATGCCGTCTTGGTTTTAACAGCTTCGTTTGCGATGCTCTCTTTCGCTTTGGCATCCTGAACAGCTTCCTCTCCGTTGACTTCATCATTATACTGCGCCACTTCGCTTTCCACGTAGTTTTTCATTTCTGCTGTTTCAAGGCCTTTGTGATACGCTGCGGTACTGGCTGCGTAAGCGCCTGCACCTGCCAGAATCACTGCAGCAGCTACGATTAATACGATCCGAACTGTCTTTCCCTTTTTACCTTCAAAAACTTTCGTCATTGTTTTCCCTCCTGTCGTCATTCTAATGTTCTTTTCACGATTTGCTTCATCAGCGGTTTTCTTAATTTATGGCTTAATCATATCTCAGCTAAATGAATGCAAAATTACGCTAACATTAAAATCCAATTAAAATTCACCTTTTTATCCATGAACAAGAAGGAACTCCGATCCGACTGTTTTTGATCGAATCATCTGTCGATTTCCCATTTTAAGATGTTGCCTGTAGCGCCGTCGATTTCAAATTCGTACTCATAGCCGTTATACCAGATCTCGCCTTCGTATTCGATGCGGCCGTGTTCATATTCTCGCTCTATTTCCGTTACATCAGATGCCGCAGCCCCGGGAATTTTTTCAAGAGCAATAGCCATAACCCTGTCCTGTCCAATATCCTGCAGGGAGCTTTGCTGGTTCTGCAGGTTCGTATCTGCAGAGCTGCCCGGCACAGTCTGCTGTTCTGATGACGCCGAAGGCTGCCCATCGGTCACAGAATCCGCGTATTCATTTCGGTCATCGCCACAACCTGTCATGCAAAATACTGCAATGACAGCAACTGCGAAAAGAATCATCGACTTTTTCATCATTTCAAATCCTCCTGAGCATTTCTTTTTTCCTTCTGCTTCAAAGGAAGCATTACGGTAAAGCGGCTGCCTTTTCCCGGAACGCTTTCCACTTCCACTGTTCCGCCATGCGCCTTTACGAGCGCTTCTACCATGGAAAGCCCCAATCCTGAGCCATCCTCGCTTCTTGCCTCATCGACGCGGTAAAATCTCTCCCATATTCTTGACAGATTTTCTTCTGTTATGCCAATGCCATCGTCTTCCACAGTACAACGGCTCCACCCGGATTCCGTTTTCAAAGAAAGCCTTACATGTCCGCCTGCTTTGCCGTATTTAATGGCATTGTCCATCAGATTCAGCAGAACCCGTATCAGCATAGACTCGTCGCCATACACCATAACGCCCGGCTCGATGAAGCGTTCCACCTTGATGTCACGCTCACCTGCAATCGCTTCCTGCTGCCAGGCTACCGTTTCACACATGTCACTGAAATCGACCTCTTCCTGATTCAGCTTCAATCTGCCGGCATCACTTCTTGCCAAAGTCAGAAGTCTGTTGACCAGTCCAGCCATTCGCTTGGCCTCACGATTGATTACCTGCAGCGATTTTTCTCTGTATTCTTCATCTTCCATCGCATAATCGCTCTGGGAAATGATCACCGATAACGGGGTTCTCAGTTCATGCGAAACATCCGAGGTAAACCGTTTTTCCTTTTCAAACGATTCCTCCAGTTTATCGAACATGCCGTTAAAGGTTTCTGCGAGGCTGCGAATTTCATCCTTAGGAGTTCTCTCCGCTGCGGCAGCTTCCTCTTTTTTTGATAATTTCGTGGTCCTCGCTTTTGATGGATCTTCCAGCATGATTCTTCTGGAAAGATCTCCATCGCGGCTGATCTGCCCTGTTGTTTCCAAAATATTTCTCACAGGCCGGAAGGCTCTCCTCGTGATGAGATAGCCGCCCAGTGCGGCCAGAACAACAAGACCGGGAAAAGCCACTGTTGCAATTTTCAGCATAAAAGAAACGGTTCCGCCCTCGGCAAAGTCCTTGACAATGCCCCTGACCCATATCGTATTGCCTTCCAGATCAAACAGGCTGTCATAGATATACCACGTTTCCCCATCTTCATCCTGCACCTTATTGATCACCTGATTTTCAAGCGCAGGCAGGCTGGACAGCTCGATCGGACGTCTTCCCTCAATAATATCTCCATCTGCATCATAAACACCGATGTAAACACCGTCTTCATAAAACTCCAGATTATCGTCTATGATAAAATCCTCTCCTACCGTCACAATTTCCTCACTGGCATCATTGACGGAATCCATCAGCCTGGTACGTGCCAGCTCTCCTGCCCGTGCATTCCCCATATAGGTCAGCATCGTCAGAAAGCCCCCGGTGATAATAACCAGAAATATCGTATACCATATTGTTATTTTGGTTGTGATCGACAGACTTCTCATTTATTTCACCATATATCCTGCGCCTTTGACTGTTATGATTTTTTTCTGCTCATGCCCATCATCGATTTTTCTTCGCAGATGATATATATATACATCTATTACATTGGATCCGCCGTCGTAATCGTAATTCCAGATATGATTCGAAAGCTTATCCCTCGACAGTACCTTGCCCTCATTCTGCATCAAATACTCCAGAATATCGAACTCCTTCGCGGTAAGTACAATTTCCCGTTCTCCCCGATGTACGCTTCTGGACGCCGAATCAAGCATCAGATCACCTGAGGTCAAAACACTGCTGGCCCGCTCTCCTCCACGGCGAATCATGGCGCGGATCCTTGCCATCAGCTCGTCAAAATCAAAAGGTTTTACAAGGTAATCATCTGCACCCGCATCAAGACCTGCAACTCTGTCCTCAACCGTGCCCAGCGCTGTAAGCAGAAGCACCGGAACGCTGTTCCCCGAAGCACGCATCTCTTTCAGGACTCCGATCCCCGTGATCCCCGGCAGCATAATATCCAGGATAACCGCGTCGTATTCCGCGCATCTGAGAAAATCCAGAGCATCATCTCCCGTAAAACACGCATCCACCGTATAATGTTCATTTGTCAGCTTTCTTACTATGATTTCATTCAGATCCTTCTGATCTTCCACGACTAATATTCTCATAGAGATTCTCCTCCTTGAATTGATTTTAACAGGTTCATATTAAAATAACATTAAGAAAATAAATATACTCCAAAAAATATATACGCCCCAGAACAAAAATAAAATGGCTCACAGCTCTTTACATGACAGGCTTTTCAGTAGTATAATGGCTGTCAGATAGTATTTTTTCATAAAATTACACGAAGAACTTCACAGAATTTTATGAAACCAACCAAAAACAATAATACACATTTATGTGAAAGCATACAGGAGGTCAATAATGAACAGAAAACCAAACGTTGCAGTTGTAGGGGCTACCGGTGTCGTAGGCTCTACCTTTTTGAAGGTGCTCGAAGAGCGCGATTTTCCTTTTGAGAACATCTACATGATGGCATCTGCCAAATCAGCAGGAAAAACCGTGACCTTCAAAGGCAAAGAATATGTCGTAGAAGAACTGACAGAGCATTCTTTCGATAAACCGATCGATATCGCTCTCTTCTCCGCAGGCGGCGGCACCAGTGAAAAATTTGCACCGATCGCAGCAGCACACGGAGCTATCGTTGTTGACAACAGCAGCCAGTGGCGAATGGACAAGGAAGTTCCTCTCGTTGTTCCGGAAGTAAATCCGCAGGATATCGAATGGAACAAAGGCATCATTGCCAATCCGAACTGCTCCACAATCCAGGCTATGGTTGCTCTGAAACCGCTGCAGGACAAATACGGCATCAAGAGAGTCGTATACTCTACATACCAGGCAGTATCCGGCTCCGGTGTCAAAGGCATCAACGATCTGAAAAACGGTCTGGCCGGCAAGGAAGATGACCTGCAGGCTTACGCGCATCCAATCGCAGGCAACTGTCTGCCGCACATCGATGTATTCACAGACAACGGATACACCAAAGAAGAAATGAAAATGATCAACGAGACACATAAAATTCTCGGTGACGATGACATCAAAGTTACGGCAACAACAGTGCGTGTGCCGGTATTCGACTCTCACAGCGAATCCATCAATATCGAACTGGAAAAACCGTTTGAACTGGAAGATGTTGTGGAACTCTTTAAAAATTCACCGGGAATCATCGTCCAGGATGATGTAAAGAACAATGTATATCCGCTGGCAAGAGATGCTGCAGGTACCGATGAAGTTTACATTGGACGTATCAGAAGAGACTTCTCCGTTGACAACGGTCTCAACATCTGGGTTGTCGCAGACAACATCCGAAAAGGCGCTGCTACCAACGCTGTGCAGATTGCGGAAAAGCTGCTGGAAAGCATGGCAGACTAGCAGAATATCTCATTCGATAAACTGCCTCTTTTTAAAAAACAATCTCTCAAAATACAACAGAAAATCCCGGCTTCTTTGAAGCCGGGATTTTCTGTGTAAACGAGGCCGGGTGCAAACGGTAAGTGGATCACGTTCGCTCACATCTCACAGCGACCCATTTTAAAGCCTGCAGCACCGGGATATTCAGAAATGCCAATCCATAAACCGTCAACAGCTGCATCGGATTCAGCGGCTGTACCTGAAATACATGCGAGATGCCGGAAGTGATCAAAACAATCGTAATCAACAACAATCCGATAAAAAAGGCCGCAAATAAATATTTGTTATTCCATAGCTGCTGCCGAAATAAAACAGGCCGTTCCGATTTGCAGTTAAAACCGTGAAACAATCTGCTGATGCAGAGTGTTCCGAAGGCCATTGTACTTCCCAGCAGCGCACTTCCGCCCGTTGGCGCTGCGCGAAACCATCCGTTTAACCCGATCAGAAATGCCAGCACGGTCATAACGCAAATCGAAAGTCCATCGACTCCAATCCGCAGCAAAAACGGTTTGGTAAGGATTGATTCATCCGCAGGGCGCGGTTTTTCCTTCATAACCTCCATAGAATGCGGCTCCAGTCCCAGCGCGATCGCCGGCAGACTGTCCGTCAGCAGATTGATAAACAGCAGATGAACCGGAGCAAACGGCACCGGCAGCGCAAAAATTGCCGCATACAATACGGCCAGTATTGCCCCGAAGTTTCCCGACAGCAAAAATAGAATCGCATTTTTAATATTGCGGTACAAGTTTCTCCCGTTCTCCACCGCCTTCACGATCGTGGCGAAGTTATCATCGGTCAGAACCATGGCTGCCGCATCCTTTGACACTTCACTGCCCGTAATGCCCATGGCAACACCGACATCTGCCTGCCGCAGTGCCGGAGCATCATTGACACCATCTCCCGTCATGGCCACAATATTTCCACGAGACTGCCAGGCGCGTACGATACGGATCTTATGCTCCGGCGAAACTCTGGCATAAACCGAAATCTGCGGTACAAAATCCTCTAATTCGGAATCGCTCATCTCCTCAATCACAGCACCCTCACAGGCTTCAGATTCTTCTTTCAAAATCCCGATCCTTTTCGCAATCGCTGCCGCGGTCACCTGATGATCACCGGTGATCATAACCGGTTTGATTCCAGCATCCACACATTCTGCTACCGCATCCGCAGATTCCTGACGCGGTGGATCCATCATCGCAATCAATCCCAGAAACGTCAGCTTCTGCTCATCCTCTGACTGCAGGTTTTGGGGAGACTCCCCTTTCCTCAGCTGCCGATATCCAAAGGCCAGCACGCGCAGCCCCTCCCGCGAATACATCAAGTTCTGGCGTTCAATGCTCTCCCGGTGCTTCTCATTCAATTTCCGGATTCCATGCTCGGTATGCACCTGCACAGCGCGCTGCAGCAATACATCGACCGCCCCCTTTGTAATTAAAATCCGTTTTCCATCAATCTCATGACAGGTTGACATCAGCTTTCGATCACTGTCAAATGGAATTTCACCGATCCGTGTATATTGCCTGCGAATTTGCCTCCAATCCAGTCCCTGCTCCTGCCCCATGTGCACCAATGCGATCTCTGTAGGATCACCAAGCTCCGTATCAGCCTGAATCGTAGCATCATTGCAGAGCAGACTGTATTCCATCAACTGGCTTACCGCCGGCTCTTCCGATCGCTGCCGGCACATTTTGCCGCCTGTAAGATCCTCCGGATTGCAGCCGCAGATGCAGCAGGATTCTACTGTCATTTTGTTCTGTGTCAGTGTTCCCGTCTTATCGGAGCAGATTACAGAAACACTTCCCAGTCCCTCGACTGCCTGCAATTTGCGGATAATTGCATGCTCTTTTGCCATCTTCTGCGTTCCAAAGGAAAGAACGATCGTTACGATCGAGCTGAGCGCTTCCGGAATCGCCGCTACAGCCAGTGCCACCGCAAACAAAAATGCATCGCCTGCCGGCTCTCCCCGCAGGATGCTGATGCCAAACAAAACCCCGCAAAAGATCAAAATCAGAATAGACAGCTTTTTCCCGAACCGCTCCAGATTGACTTGCAGCGGCGTCTTCTTTTCTGAAGTTGCCTGCAGCAGCGACGCAATTTTTCCGACTTCCGTCTGCATCCCGATCGCGGTTACCAGAAAAGAGGCGCGCCCATATGTCACAAAGCTGCCGGAATAAACCATATTCGTCCGGTCCCCCAAAGCCGCTGTTTCTGTAATAACATCGCTCTGTTTTTCTACGCTCAGGCTTTCCCCGGTCAAGGCACTTTCATCTACTTTCAGGCTGGCGCTTTCCAGAAGTCTGCCATCCGCCGGTACAGCATCCCCTGCCTCCAGAAACACCTGATCGCCGACGGTCAGCTCTCTGGCCGCAATCTTCACAGTCTGTCCATCTCTCAGAACCTTTGCTTCCGGCGCTGACATCTGTTTCAAACTTTCCAGCGACTGTTCCGCTTTGAGGGTCTGAACCGTCCCCAGGATCGCATTGAGTGTGATCACGACCAGAATTACAACAGCACTTTCCAAATCCCCCAGAATTCCGGACACCACCGCTGCCGCGATCAATATCAATACCAGAAAGTCCCGAAACTGTTCCAGGAAAATCCGCAGCTTTGATTTCTGTTTTCCTTCCTGAAGCTGGTTGCTGCCATATCGTTCCCGATTTGCTGCGCGCTGCTGTTCCGATAACGGCTGTGTGCTGCCATTGACCTCTATCATCGTCTCCTTTGCGGTCATCTGATAAAATTCCTTCATATCACAATAATCCTTTCTTTCCTGACACGAATTAGTATACCCACGCTTTACGGCATCTAAACAAAGCTGCTTGCAGCGCACACCTTCAGAAGCAGACTTTATTGAGACTTCCCCGCTTATACGGAGCATATGCGGGACAGAACGAAATATTGCAAACAAGACAGATACAAAAAACAAGACCTTTCCTGCATAAACAATGCAGAAAAAGTCTCTTCTTCCTATCTTGATTAAATTTTAGGCCTCGCCGTTTTTAAAGCGGAGAATCATTTCATTTGTCAAACTGATGCCGCCGTCATACTCCACCGGAATTTCTTCTCGTGCAAACCATTCCGCGATCGCCAGCTCCGTAGTGTCCAGCCTGATATCGTCTTCCTCTGCCAGATCGCAGAAAAATCCCAGCAGCAGGCTGGAAGAAATCGACCACGGCTGCCCCTTGTAATAACGGATATTGGTCACCTTCAGACCAACCTCCTCCATCACTTCCCGCTTTACAGTTTCCTCCAGTGTCTCTCCAATTTCCGTAAAGCCCGCCAGCAGTGCGTATCGCTTATATTCCCGATCTACATATTTGGAAAGCAGCAGCTTATCGCCGTTCGTTACGGCAATGATCACCCCCGGAGAAATCTTTGGATATTCCGTCAATCCGCAGGTTTCACAGCGCATCATACGCTCTGTTTCGTCGTGAATCATCGGGCTGCCACATCTGCCGCAGAACTTCCGGCTGTTATACCAGCCTGCCAGCTGATACCCTGTCACCACCGCAAAGCCCTGATGCTTCGGCTCTCTTCCTGTAAAGTAACGAATGCTGACCAGTTCATAATCGTCCTGTACTTTCAAAGCATCCGCTGTCTCCGATTTCAATAAATAATATGCGCATCCATCAATTGTAAACAGATAAGTCCAGGCCTCTTCTTCCCGAATCTGCTCCTGCAGCTCTGCGGAAAGCGTCTGAAACTCGATTGGCTGAAAGCTGTCCGCCGATCGCTTTTCTGCCAGCACTTTGTTGCCTTCATAATACAGCACGTAATCCGATCCCTCTGGAAGACGCGGCTGATATGCGTTGTCATAGATATATGGTGCGATATCCTGAATCATTTTCTTACTCCTGTTTGATTTTTCTAGCCTTCTGTATATCTGGATAAGAACTGCTTGGTTCGCTCCTGCTGCGGATTGTCAATGACCTGTCTGGCAGTTCCCTGCTCCACGATATATCCGTCATCCATGAAAATAATCTGGTCAGCTACATCCCTTGCGAATGCCATTTCATGTGTTACAATGATCATCGTCGTCTTCTGATCAGCCAAGCCGCGAATGACCTTTAAAACCTCTCCGGTCAGCTCCGGATCCAGCGCCGAAGTCGGCTCATCGAAACAGAGAATATCCGGCTTTAAGGCCAGCGCTCTCGCAATTGCCACACGCTGCTGCTGCCCGCCGGAAAGCTGATGTGGATAATGCTCTGCCCGTTCCGTCAGCCCCATCTGTGCCAGCAGCTGCTTTCCATGTGCTTCGATTTCCGCTAAAATTGCCGCTTTATTTGCTTTAAAATCCGGCCGTTCCTTTGCAAGCAGCTCTTCTGCAATCGTCACATTCTTTAAAGCCGTATACTGCGGAAACAAATTGAACTGCTGAAAGACCATGCCGAAATGCAGACGCTTCCGGCGCAGATCCTGTTCATTCTCCGTTTGGCTCTGCGCAGCATCAAATAAAGTCTTTCCTCTGACTGAAATCGTTCCGTTATCCGGTTTCTCCAGGAAATTCAGACAACGCAGCAGAGTCGTTTTTCCCGATCCGGAAGAACCGATAATCGCCAGCGCATTTCCTTCCTCCATCGAAAAGCTGATATCCTTCAGAACCTTGGTGCTTCTGAAACTCTTTTCAATATGATTGGCTTCTAATATACTCATTTTCTGCACCTCCTATCTGAAGTAATCCAGTTTTTTCTCAAGATAATTGAACAGTAACGTCAAAATACCGACAAAAATCAGATAAAATACACCTGTGTAGAACAACGGCCAGGTAATTCCCGCAGATTTCATAAAGGAAAATCCCGCAAAGGTCAGCTCATAAGCAGCGATAATTCTCGCCAAAGAGGTATCCTTGACCAGCGTGATGATCTCATTGGACATTGGCGGTACGATTCGCTTGATCATCTGTAAAAGCGTTACCTTAAAGAAAATCTGGCTCTTGGTCATACCCAGCACCTGACCGGCTTCCCGCTGTCCGACCGGAACACCTTCGATTCCACCGCGAAAGATAACCGAAAAATAGCAGGCGTAATTGATTACAAAAGATACAACCGTAGCTGTAATTCTGCCCGCTTCATTGCCGGCCCAGATATTATGTCCCAGCCACATTCCCGGTCCGTAGAAGATGATGATAAGCTGCAGCATCAGAGGCGTTCCCCGAATAACCCAGACGATTACCTGCACCAGATATTTCAACGGTCTGAATTTGCTCATGGCACCAAAAGCCAAAATCAATCCCAACGGAATCGCAAAGATCAATGTAAAAATAAAAATCTGGAATGTCGTCCATAATCCATTTGCCAATTCCAGTGTTACTATCGAAAACATGAAACTTTCTCCCTTAACGTACTACCTCGATAATTAAGGCAGAGAGCATTCCGCCCTCTGCCTCTGAAAATCACTTTCGCGCTATTTGCTTTATTCTGCATCTCCAGGAACAACTACTACCTGTGCATTCTTACAGTATGCATTTGTACATTCCATTGCAGATGTTACTTCATCTGTCAGCGTCATACCGTTCCATACTACGTCGATGTTCTTGGACTCCAGTTCCATTACCTTCGTATCCCAGTCGATTTCTACAAACTGTACTTTTACGCCCAGCTCCTTTGCAACCAGCTTCGCCATATCTGCATCAAAGCCGATCCATTCGCCCTTGTCGTCTTTATAATCCATCGGTGCAAAATCTGTAATACCAACGATCAATGTGCCTTTACCCTTGATGTACTCTACATCACTGTCGGATTCCGCTGCTTCGTATTCTGCAGCCTTCTGTTCTAACAGTGCTTCCTGAACACCATATTCTTTTGCAGTTTTTTCCATCGTTCCATCTTCATAGGATTTCGCTAAAAATGCATTGATATAGGATGCGAGGTCAGAACCTTTACGGCAGCCGATTCCGTATTCTTCAGATGTCAGTTCATCCGTATGTACCAGATCAGGATAGCTCGTTCCCTCTCCGATCATAGCGCCAGCCATCAGCAGGTCGATAATCGCAGCATCAGATGTTCCTGATTTTACTTCCATAAGTGCATCCGCCTGAGAACCTACGGAATTGATTTCCCATCCCTGTTCCTTTGCAGCTGCTTCACCAGCAGAGCCGGCCTCTACTGCATATACGGTTGCTTTATCGTCTGCAGCTTCACCGCCGCCGCAGCTTGCCAGACCGAAGCACAGAACCATAGCCAGGCTCAATACAATCGCTAATTTCTTCTTCATGATATGTTCCTCCTGTAAATTCGAATCAATTCTTAATTGCTCCATCATTCTAGCATATTAGCACACTAAAGTAAAGAAGAATCTCATATTCAAATTCATCTTCCGCTTCAAGCCATTTTTCAGCAAAACAAACTGCCTGTAATCTGCGGAAACTACCTCAACGAATTTTCCCTTTTCTCTGCCCCCGGCTGCAGTTTGCGCGCCAGATAAACTGCCGGTGTATCTGCCAGACTTGTCACGATAAAAATCACATAACTGGAAATACAGATGCTAATCAACGTTCCCAGATCATACATGCCGGCAAAGGCGCCGAACGTATACAAAACTGTATTGAGCACTTGCGAAATCAACGTGGAGCCATTATTGCGCAGCCACAGAAAACGCTGGGAATCACCGAACCTTCCCTTTGTAAATGCCCACCATTTATGATATGCCCACACATCGAAGCGCTGACAGATCGCGTACGTGATCAGACTGGCCAGCATGACACGCGGGGTATTGCTGAAGATCGTCTCAAAGCTCTCCCGTGCCCAGTCGCTGGCCGCCGGCTGATACAGCAGCCACGACTGCGAGACGATAATGAAGGCAAGCGAAGTTGCAATTCCGATATTGACCGCTTTCTTGGCAGCCTCCTTTCCGGCATTCTCACTGAGGATATCCGAAATCAGAAAGGTCGATGCAAACAGCACGTTCCCCAGCGTCTGCTCCATACCGAAGGCATCTACCATCAGAAGCACTTCGATGTTGGCTGCAATCGTAGCAAATACCGTGCAGCAATACAGCCCGGTTTTTCCGAAAATACGATACATCACCAGTACGCCGCCGTAAAGGAAGATCAAAGATAAGATTAATAGAATTTCATTGGTCATTGCGATACTCCTCCTACACCAAAATCCGTATTTTCAATCAGAATATCGACACGTTCCTCATCCTTGTAGCGCGGATACAGCTCCTGCATAAAAATACGCAGAACCGACTCATCCGGCTTCATCTTTGTGTTTTCTGTCATCAAATTGATGCAGACCCTGTCAAAATACTGCAATCCTGTTTCAATGTCCGCCTGCATGGATTGTCTGGACTGTCCTCTAAGGCCGAACAGCAGGCAAACCTCATCCGCCGCTTCTGCAATCTCCTGCGGAGATGCATACTCCATGCCTTTCTTCAGTACGTCATCACGAAACGCGATATCAAAGGTCTCCACCCCCATCTTGACGCGCACCTGAATCCCCGCTTTGCCGAAAAAGTTCCGAATCATCGGCAGCGTATGACGATCCTTCCAGTGACACTCGATATGAAGCTGTCGAATCTGCTTTTCTGTGCAGATTCGGCAAATCTCCCTTACCGTCTGCTCATCCAGATCGCAAAAACTGCCGGAATTGATGGTTTCCAGTACGCCGAATCTTCCTGTAACCTTCGCCAGCTCCTGACAATTCAGCAGATAATTGGCGGTCTCGTCTTTCGAAAAATCCAGATGGTAATCACAAAAGGTACACCTTCTCCATTTACAGCCGCTGCCGCGCAGCAGCAGAATTTCGCGGGAATTCTTTTCGGTTATGATGCTGTAGCGTTTCATGCGTTCCTCCATTTGCACTGCAGATCAAAGCCGCAGTTTCAAACCCTGAAAAAACAAAAATGGCGCTTTCTGCCGAAAGCACCATCCTGATTTTCTGATGCACAGATCGACCGCGGGACATAAAATCCCCACAGTTTCTTGTACTCCCGTAGTTTTGTTTAGAGACAGGATGGTTTCGAACTGTCTTATTCTGTTGAACGTTATTTATTGTAGCCGCTTTTGCGACATAATGCAAGGATAAAGTGACAATCCCCGCACAAAGCTACCAGCTCCACTCCGCTTCTTTAAATCCTACCAGTACCCGGTCACCGTCTAACAGGAGCGGGCGCTTCACGAGCATGCCGTCACTTGCCAGAAGTTCGATTTTTTCCTCATCGGTCATAAGCGGCAGCTTGTCCTTTAACCCAAGTTCTCTATATTTCATGCCGCTGGTGTTGAAAAAACGCTTAATCGGCAGTCCGCTTCTTGCAATCCACTCCTTCAGTTCCGCTGCAGTCGGATTTTCCTCCACAATATGACGTTCCTCAAACTCCATACCCAGAGTCTGCAGGTGCTTTTTTGCTTTTTTACAAGTTGAACATTTTGGATATTCTATTAAAATCATATCTTCTCCCTTTCTCTTATCATCGCTTATCATAAACGTTCCCGTTACCGGGAACAAAATACATCATTCACGCTTCCAGTTTGCAATCTTCTCCGCCAGCTCAGACAGGTATTCCCATCGTTCCATTTTCTCCAGCAAGGCAGTCTCCGCCGCTTCTTTTTCCTGCGAGAGAGCCGTCAGCTTCGAAAAATCCGTAGCATATTCGCTGCTGCCCAAAGCCGCATCCAGTTCCTCAATTTGCAGCTCAAGCGCAGCAATATCCTCTTCGATCGTTTCATATTCACGCTGCTCCTGATAGGAAAATCTCGGCTTCTGCGTTCCTCCGCGGCGGCGTGTTTCCGAGGCTGCTTTCACACGCTTTTCCTTTGACTTTGCTGCAGTCTGCTGTACGGCTTCCTTTCGCCGTGCTTCACTATCCGTATAGCCGCCGTTGTATTCCGTGATTCTCCCGCCGCCTTCAAAGGCAAATGTTTTTCGCGTGACCCGATCCAGAAAATACCGATCATGAGAACAGACGATCACTGCACCCGGAAAATCGTCAAGATAATCTTCCAATACCGTTAAGGTTTCGATATCCAGATCATTGGTCGGCTCATCGAATACCAGAACATTCGGCGCTTTCATCAAAACACTCAGCAGATAAAGTCTGCGCTTTTCCCCGCCGGACAGTCTGCCGATTTCCACGGAATGCATATGAGAAGGAAACAAAAACCGTTCCAGCATCTGGGATGCCGAAAAATAACCCTCATTGGTCTTGACGCGCTCCGCAATCTCCGCAATATACTTGATAACCCGCTGATGTTCGTCCATCACCTGATTTCCCTGTGAAAAATAGCCGATTTTCACGGTATCTCCAACTGCAATGCTGCCCTGATCCGGCTGCAAATTTCCGGTTATCATATTCAGCAGCGTTGTCTTGCCGCAGCCATTGGGCCCAATGATTCCGATTCTGTCATTGCGCAGCAGAATATAACTGAAATCATGAATCAGAGCATTCCCGCCATAGGACTTGCCGATTCCGTCGATTTCAATAATTTTGCGCCCAAGACGGCTGGCTGCTGTTGTCAGTTCCAGATTGCTTTCCTCGATCACGAGTTTCGCATCTTCCAGCTCATGAAACCGCTGAATCCTGCCCTTCGCTTTCGTCGTCCGTGCCTGTGCGCCTCTGCGGATCCATGCCAGTTCCTTTTTATAAATTGCCGCCCGCTTTCGCTCAGAAGCCAGCTCCATTTCCCTGCGGGCACTTTTCGTTTCCAGATAATAATCGTAATTCCCCGCATAGCTGTAAAGCCCGCCGCGATCGATCTCTACGATACGGTTGGTGACCCGATCCAGAAAATATCGATCATGTGTAATCATGAAAACCGCACCCTTATAATCGATCAGATACGATTCCAGCCATTCGATGATCTCGCTGTCCATGTGGTTGGTCGGTTCGTCCAGAATCAGCAAATTGCTTTCACAGGTCAGCACAGCCGCCATAGCCGCACGCTTTCGCTGACCACCCGACAGTTCACCCATTTTTTGGTCAAAGTCCTGAATTCCCAGTTTGGTCAGCATCGCCTGGCATTGATACAGCTCATAGCTGTGCCCCATCGCATCCAGCCAGCAAACTGCCTGATCCAGAACTGCAAGCTGCGGATCGTAAACAGGATCCTGCGGCAGATATGCCGTTCGCAGTTCCCGTGAAACTGTAATCTCACCGCCTTCTGGCTCCAATACCCCTGCGATTATTTTCAGAAGCGTAGATTTTCCGCTTCCATTGACCCCGATCAGTCCAATTTTATCGGTGTCCTCGATCGATACGCTGATATCCTCCAGCAAAGGTTTTTCCGTATAGTTTTTTCTAATATGCTCTGCATTCAATAAAATCATGTCTGCCTTTTCATTCTATCGATTAAAGAAATAGCGCAATCTCTGTCCTTCTCTGGAAATTGGCTTCCAGCATAGCCGTATGGGATTTGAACGCCTCGTCCTGGAAACTGCGTGCATGCACCGGGCATTTTTTGAGACACGCATGACACTTGATACAGATCCCTGCCGTCGTATCGGGAGCATCCGCCGGAATCGAACCCATCGGACAGACCTCAGCACAAATGCCGCACTTCTTGCATAAAGCGGCATCTGTAACCGGCTTTGCCTTCAAAAATACCGTCGGCTTGCCGTCAATTCCCATCGGCCTGTAATAGGCATCCAGTGCCTTATCTCCTGGAACCTCAACCGCTGCCGGAATTTCTGCGGCAGTCTGAACTTTTTCAGCAACCCGTTTTGCAAACAGCTTCAATTGCTCCAGATCTTCCGCATCAGGACGTCCGGTTGCCAGTTTCGCACTGAATACGTGCTCCGTCGGAACCGCTGCCGCTGCAACTGTATGAAATCCGTGCCGTTCCAGTTCCACACACGCTTCGATCAATCCATTATCAAAACTCCTGTTTCCATATGCTGCAACCGGTACTGCCAACGCACCGTTGCCTGTAAACCCTGTCTGTACGAACGGCAATAGTTTGTTCGGAATCCTGCCCGCATATACGGGAGTCCCAAATACAATCAGCTCCGTATCGGAAAACTGATATGATACTTCCCGCGCCTGCGGCAGTGTAAAATCAACCGTTTCCATCGGCACCCCAAGGCTTTGTGCGATCTGCTGCGCGATGCAGCTCACGACGGTTTGCGTATGTCCCGTAGGACTGAAATATACTGCTGTTACTTTTGTGATGTTCATGCTTCTGTTCCTCCTGTTCTATCCCTGCAATAACGGCCTGCACTGCTGCTGCAGCCAATCTCTGATCGGTGTCTCCAGCAACGGCGTAAGTGTCTCATATACTTTCGCATGATAGCGGTCAATATACGCGATCTCTGATTCTGTCAGCATTGAAACCTCAATGGCTTCCCGTTCATACGGACAGAGTGTAATCGTCTCAAATGCATACTGCCCTGCACGTTCCACGCAAAGCAGTTCATTCTCAATGCGAATGCCATACCGGTCCTCCAGATACACGCCCGGTTCGTCACTGGTGATCATGCCCGGCAAAATCTCACAGTTTTTGGCACGCGGGCTGATGGTATTCGGACCCTCATGCACACTGAGCATGTGCCCGACACCATGACCCGTTCCATGTTTGAAATCCAATTCCAGATCCTGCAGCGGTCTTCGCGCCAAAAAATCCAGATCCGCTCCTACCGTACCTTTTGCAAAAACAGCATCAGCCAAGGCAATATGCCCTTTCAGCACCGCCGTGTAATGCGTTCTGCGCAGCGCATCCAAATCCCCCAGGGCAACAGTTCTCGTGATATCCGTGGTTCCGTCCTCATACTGCCCGCCGGAGTCAATCAGCAGCAGACCTTTCTGCTGCAAATCTGTATTGCTGTCGGCAGTTGCTGCATAATGAACGATCGCCCCGTGCGCTTCATATCCGGCAATCGTCGGAAAGCTGAGATCGTAAGCGCCCTGTTCTCTGCGGCACATTTCCAGATAATCCGCTGCGGAAATTTCCGAAATCAGAATTCTGCCGATATTTGATTTCAGCCAATACAAAAAGTTCACCATCGCCGCGCCATCTCTGAGATGTGCATGTTTCGTCGAGCGAATTTCAACTGCATTTTTAACTGCTTTCAGCCGTTCCACCGGACTTTTACGGAAAAGACAGTCTACTGATTCATCAAGGCACCTGCTGATGGTATAAGAAACAGAATCCTCATCCAACATCACAGTGCAGTTCTTCAGTTTCTTCAGATTCCCAAAAACATCCTGATAGGGTTTGATCTGCCCATCTTCCGCATGATAGGTCTCATCCATCACATAGAGAACATCCCGATCTTTCGAAATCAGCGCGAACGCATAAAACACCGGTGTATTTTCAATATCACGTCCTCTGAGATTGTACAGCCAGGCGATGTCCTCCAGACGGCTGACCAGCAGGTAATCCGCTGCACCCATTTCCGCCCTGACGCGTACCATCTTTAAATTCGTTGCTTCTCCGGTCACATTCTGCGGCAGTGCATAAATTTTCGATGGTCTGATCCGAGGTCTGTCTGCCCAGATCTCATCCACCAGATCAAGATCGTAGACAATATGAAAGTTCTGTTCCAAAGCAGCTCCCAGCCGATGGCTGATGATCGTTCCATCAAAGCCAATCGTACTTCCTGCAGGCTGTTCTTTCAAATAGCTTTCCAGCTCCGGCACATCCGGCTCTCCCATCTTCATCAGCGTAATCCCGCTGCCCCGAAGCTGCTGTTCTGCCTGCAGAAAATATCTGCCGTCCGTCCACAGCCCTGCAAAATCCGACTGCACGACCAAAGTCCCTGCCGATCCTGTAAATCCGGAAATATATTCTCTGCATTTGAAATGATCGTTTACATATTCCGAGCCGTGAGCATCTGTCGTCGGTACGATATAAAGGTCAATGCCCCGCTCTTTCATTTTCGTTCGCAATGCGGTCAATTCCTTGCGCATAGGCTTTGCTTCCTTTCCCAATATGATTCTCCCGCTTATATAAACTGAATCTGAACGCCGTTCGGATCCCGTGTGAAGAAGAATTTCACATGCGGATTCGGTGAAATCACAGGCGTCACTTCATATCCCTGCTGCATCAGTTCCGCCCGCTTCTGTTCCACATCATCGGTATGAAAACCGATCGAAATCCCGCTTCCTGTATAAGGGGCTTCTGCATTCTCAACCAATTCCACACAGGTTTCTGCTGCACCATTTGCCAGAAATACAATTGACGGGCTGCCGTTTCGCATATCCTGCTGGATGGCAAGTCCCGCAACCTGTTCATAAAAACGAATCGATTCCTCGAGCTGCCTGGTTTGAATCGTAATATGCTGCATTTTCATAAGGTTCCCTCCATTGATCAATCATTCTTTTGCTTCTTTGGTTGACAAAAAGCATACCATCATTTTTTTCTTCGCATTCATTTTACCATGATTCTTTCTATTCTTCCATCTCCGTCTCTGCTCCCTGTCCTTTTCTTTCTCCGGCAAAAAGAGACCTTCCCCATAGAGCTTAATAATCCGATCAAGGCAGCGTGCGAAAAAAAGAAAGCTATCCGAACCAGGCCCGCTTCAGAAGCTGCACACTTTCCGATATTCCCCCGCTGGCAAATCCGCCAAAACCAATCAGTACGCAATTGTTCTCCACCGGTGGCGCATAATAATACTGTGATACCGGATAAACCACCACCCCTTGACGCGCCGCCGCAGAAATCAATTCATTTTCTTCCATCTCGTTCTGTACCGAAAGGAGAAAGTGAAGTCCGGCATTGTTTCCGATGATCGTCACATGTTCACCCATTTGCTGCCGGATTTCGCTTACCAGCAGATCGTGAATTTTTTTATTCTCAGACGCAATCCTCCTGATATGTCTCTGCCAATGACCCTCAGCCATAAACTCCGCAAGCGTTCGCTGCGTTACAACAGGAACATTGCAACCATACTGACTCAATTCCAAATCGTACCGATCTTTCAGCACAGGCGGCAAAACCATATAGTCCAACCGCAATGCCGGCGCTAAGGATTTCGAAAAGGTATTGATATAAATAACTCTGTCCTGATTATCCAGAGACTGCAGAGAAGGAAGCGGTTTGCTGTTATAACGGTATTCACTGTCATAATCATCTTCTATGATATAAGCATCCCGTTCCTTTGCCCATTGGATCAGACGAATTCGATTATTGACAGACATCACGTTTCCTGTCGGAAACTGGTGAGAAGGCGTAATATAAATCAGCTTTGCTTCGCTTTCATACAATGCGTCGATATCAAGTCCTTCCGAAGTCAGCGGAATTGGTGAAATTTCATATCCCTGTTTCTGAAAAATCTGCCGGACAATATCATAGCACGGTTCTTCCACTGCAACAGGACAGCTCTTTTCTGCAAACATCTGGGCAAGCAAATTGATGACCGTCAACAATCCTGCACATAGTATGATCTGCTCAGCTTCACAATCCACATTTCTGGACTCAAAAATATAATTTGCGATCTCCTGCTTCAGCGCCGGTTCTCCTGTACGATTCTGATAGGAAGTCATCACCGCCGGATCCATATCGAGCAATACCTTATTGGTGATCCGCTTCCAGAGTTTCAGTGGAAAAGACTCTGGAGAGAGCCGCCCATATTGAAAATTATATTTCACCGGAACCGCATCAATCGAATTATGCTCTACAGGTTCTCTTTTCACAGACTTCGAAGATTTCGGAACAGCAGGTTCCAGCTGTTCGATCTTTGCGCTGTAATATCCGCTTCCCTGCCTGCTGTACAGATACCCTTCAGCAAGCAGCTGCTGATAGGCAGTTTCCACCGTATTTCTGCTCACCTGCAGCTGAACGGCCAGATTCCTGGTTGAAGGCAAGAGACGATCCGCCTCCATCTTTCCGGATAAAATCAAATCCCTGTAATACTCATAGATCTGAAGATAAATCTGCTTTTTAGAATCCCGGTGAATCAACAGCATAGCGCCCTCCAACTGGCATGATAAATAATTTATAAATTGGCACTTTAGTTCGTACCAGTTAGTTGTATAATAACATCATCAAATCAAAAACGAAAGTACGCATTGAAATTTTTTTAAGGAGGATACAAATGGATTTTTTTGAAGTCGTAAACAAGCGAGGAAGTTATCGTGATCAGTTTCAGGAAACAGCAATTCCTGAGGAAGATATCCGCAAAATGCTGGAAGCAGCCATCAAAGCACCTTCCGGCTATAACATGCAAACAACCAGCTTCGTAGTGGTGACAGATCCGCAGCTCCGCAAAGAAATCTCCGATCTGATGCCTTCCGATGCTACAAAAACAGCGCCGGCGATTATCGTCGTAACATCAGAACACGTAGAAGCTGACGGTCTCTGTTTTGAAATCGAAGATTACGCATCTGCTACGGAAACGCTGCTTCTGGCGATTACTGCTCTGGGATATGCCTCCGTATGGATGGATGGCGATACCAAGTCAGATGGCAACTTTGAGAAGATCAAAGCACTTTTAAACCTGCCGGAAAACAAGACGGTCAGAACAATTCTGCCGGTTGGAATTCCTGTAAAAACAGTAACGCAGAATTCCAGAAAAGCATTTGAAGAGAGAGTTTCCTATCAATAAAGCCTTTGTCAGAATGGCGGTACGTTTACTTTTCAAAAAAAATGTACCGCCGTTCTGCTTTTCAAACTGCAAAACAAAACATCAGACGAAGCCGCCGTCCGTCCTGTCAGCGGAACGCGCAGGGCATTCCCGCCACACATTTTCCGCAGACCTCGCTGCCGGTTTCCTGAACCGCTCCGCCAGCCTCTGAAGCGTAAGAATTTCCGTAGCTGTTATGCACCTTCGCATTCTCAAGACAAACTGCATAGCACTTATGCCGGTCATAGCCCGTCCTGGTCAGTGCGCCTGACGGACAGCAGTCAGCGCAAAGTCCGCACTTCCCATTCTTTTTATAAATACACAGCTCTTCTGTCATCGGCGCATCCGGCTGTACCTCCAGATCCGTAATGATCGTACTGATTCTGCCGCAGCAGCCAGCTTTTGTGATGAGCATATTATTCAGCCCGAAACTTCCCAACCCCGCCAAATAGGCAATATGCCGCTGCGACCAGTTGCTGATCAATTTTTCCCGGTCAAAGGAGCCTGCTTCGGGAGAAACCGCTGCCCGTACGCCCTTCCGCTTCAAATCCTCTATTAAACATGCATTGAGTTCTATAAACATGGCATTTGTTTCTTCATAGCTCTGTGCCCACTGAGGAGAGGCCAGTCCCTGACGAGTATTGGTCTGCGCCAGCTCTTTCAGGAACGGAATAAAATAGGCGATGATAATTGTTGCGTCTTTTACCGCATCTTCCGGAACTCCATGTGTAGGAGAAACAATAGAAGAAAGCACCTCTATTTTCTTTGCATCAGCAAATCCCACAATCGGTTCTCCCCATTTTGTCACAGTCTGCTGTTCATATGCTCTTAAAAATGTTCTGATTCTGGTTGTGAGATATTCTTTCATTGATGATTCCTCCATGCTACATTGTACCATACACACAAAAAAAGGAAAGTCTGCTTTGACCTTCCTTTCATACCTGCCTCCAGACTGACTTTCGCGGTTTTCACCTCCTGCAGACGAAAAGCATATTCTACCATAAAATATTATATTTTAGGTAGGTGATATCATTTGTACGACCGCATATGTTTTCTGTCGCTCATGATGCAAAGACCGCAGGCTTTTGCCGAATTAGAAGGCAGCCGCGAGTACCCGGATCTGAACGGCAAGGTTTATTTTTATCAGACGAACACCGGTGTTATGGTCGTGACACAGGCAGAAGGTCTTCCAACCAGCAGCGATGTATGCAGGCAGCCGATCTTCGCTTATCATATCCACGAAGGAAACAGCTGCAGCGGAAACGAGACGGACCCCTTCGCCGATGCCATGACACATTACAATCCAAACAACTGTCCGCATCCTTATCATGCCGGAGATATGCCGCCTCTGTTCGGATGCGGCGGATTCGCCTTTTCTGCCTTTATAACGGACAGATTTTCACTGCGTGAAGTCATCGGGAAAACGATAATCATCCATGCAAACCCCGATGATTTTACAACGCAGCCCGCCGGCAATTCCGGAATGAAAATCGCCTGCGGAACGATACAGGCGCTGCCACGCTAAAAGACGAAAAAATTGAAACCGTTTCAGGCATTTTGTACTTCTTCTTCAAGAACCCGATAGGCTACCTTTCCCACCAGGGTTTTCGGGAGTTCATCACGAAATTCTATCTCATAAGGGATTCCGTATTGAAAAACCTTTTCACGGCAATTTGCTAGGATCTCTTCCTTGATTCTATCACTGCGCTCCGCTCCCGGTCTCAGAACTACAAAAGCTTTCACTTTGTGAATGCTGTATTCGTCAGGCACGCCTACAACACATGAATACATTACGTCAGGATGTACATCAATCGCATTTTCTACTTGGGAAGGATAGATATTATAACCGGATACGATTATGATCCGCTTCAGCCTCTGTTTAAAATATACAAACCCATCGTTATCCATCATTCCCAGATCTCCGGTATGCAGCCATATCCTTCCGTCACCATGCTGGCGCAGCGCTTCTGCCGTTTCCTCCGGATCATCGAGATAACCCTTCATGACACTGGGACCGCTGATGCAGATTTCTCCGTCCAGATTTGGCGGCAGCTTCTCATTGGTACCCGGTTTTACGATCTTATAATATGTATCAGGATAAGGCAGCCCTATGCTTCCCGGACGGTAATAATCAAGAGGGGTAAGGCAACTTGCCGTAACGCATTCTGTCGTGCCATATCCCTCTCTTACCTGTATCTCAGAATGATGCTCCCTCAAAAAACGATCTACTTTTTTCTTTAATTCTATGGAAAGCGAATCACCGCCGCAAAACATGCCGCGTATAAATGACAAGTCCGTATTTTCAAGACCTTCGGTACGTAAAAGAGCTTCAAATAATGTCGGCACTCCCGGAAGAACATTCGGCTTTTCCTTCTTTATGATTTTGGCATATGTCTGTATGGAGAACTGCGGGACAAGAATGCAGGTTCCACCATGTATGAGTGGCGTATGGATTCCGATCCCAAGCCCAAATCCATGAAATACCGGCATAACGGACAGCATTCTGAGACCTTCCAAGGAAAATTCCGCGGCAGCAGCCGTCTGAAGCGCCAGCGCATTCATGTTCAAACTCGTCAGCATGATCCCCTTTGTTTTTCCGGTAGTTCCTCCACTGAACAATATCAGAGCAGTGTCATCATATGCAAGCTTCGGTTTCGGCAGCTGCTTTATGCGTGTCCCGGCATGAATAAACCGTTTCCATTTCAGCATGCAGCTTTCATCAAAGCTGTTTTTGATCTCCGATCTGATCGTAACAGGGTATATCACATTGGTCGGAAATGTCAGTTCATCCTTGATGCTCGCGACGATGATTTTCACCGGGTGCTCTATATCCTGTACTGCCTTTTTCACTTTATCGGCAAAAATATCCAGTGTCAATACGGCTTTGCTCTTTGTTTTCGTTACATAGAATTTTATTTCCTCGGTTGCCGATAAGGGATGTATCATTGCGGGGATGGCACCGATCCTGTTCAGTGCATAGAAGCTGTCTACCGCCTGCGGCGTATTTGGCATGCATATGGTTACTCTGTCCCCTTCCTGAATAGTCATTGCAGCAAAACCTCTTGCAGTCTGCTCTATCTTCTTCACAAACTCCGAATACTTTGTTTTTTTTCCCTGAAATTCATAAGCCGCCGTATCAGGCTTTAATCTTGCCGCTTTATAAACCTCTTCGTACATCAAAGTATTCGGGTACTCTATCGTCTTTCGCATTGTTTTTTCCATCATTCCATCCTTTTTACGATTCCCATTCTGTGCATGTTGCTATAGTTCCGATTTCAGCGGCAGTTCAAGCCGTTCGGGATGCTGCAGTATCTCCTCCACCAACCGGATGGACTTGGCAAAATAGAACCCGTCCGCAATCCGTTCGTCTACGGTGGCTCCGATCGATATCACATCTCTGACAACCGCATTTCCTTCATCATCAATGATCTGATCCTTATGCAGTTTTCCGATCGTAATCACAATAGAATTCGTCCCGTAATTATTCAGATGGTGATAAGCAGCATTGCATTTGATGCTTCCCAGATTCGAAAGAAGTACCGTTGCATAATTGCTGTCGCCTTTGCAGATACTTTCCGGCACCCATCCGTGAAAATCCAGAAATCTGAATATACACATGACAAAGCGCATGATAAATCTCGGCAGTTTAGAAAACCGATCCAAAAGTGCGTTGATCTCATTGCCATCCGCTTTTCTGACGCTTTCTGCATCACCGATTATCCTGCGGCTCATTTTCTCAAGGGTCGTGTCTCCCTTGACCTCCGTAATGACCAGCGATTCTTCCGCTTCATCCTGAAACTGCCGTTTTACAATAAAGGCAAGCGTGATCCTGTTTCTCTGATAAATGCGCCGGCCGGCAACAAACCTGTTCAAAAGCGGTCTATGATAAACTGCTTTTCCGATTGCTGTCGCCAACACATGAAAAATCGTCGTCTTATACGGCGCATCCGACCCGTTTTTTTCCTCCAGATATGCTACGAGATTCGTAACATCGAGCCGTTCTTCGATATAAACTTCTGATTCGCATCTGTTCGGCATAAGGTGAGGCATGAGGAAATGAAGACCATCTATATCTTTGATCCATACCCCATCCTTTCTGTCGCCCCTTTTTTTCTGCATCGTATTCCTCTTTTCTGAATCAAGTTACATAATTCGTCATATTATTTTTATTATCCAATAACATTTCAAATAAATCAATCAACTATTTTTAAAATATTTCTCCCAACGGATCGATACAATCAGAACGATTCACAGATTTATCCTATTGCTGACAAGTAAAAGACTCCAGATGAAAAATGTAATTACCATGTTCAATCTTTGTGTATTTACATACTCCACTCCCAGCCATTCTTTCCTGCACCGATTTCAAAATGATATTTTACGATGCCAAGATCCATTTTTGTATAAAAACCACGCCCGGCCTTTACGCTTACCCTGTTTGCATTTTGTGAGAAAACAAATTTCTGCTGGTTCATCGCTGTCGGTGCGAGAAGAGCTGCTTCCACCCCCTGCCTGAACCAATCAGGGAGCACGCCTTCCGTCTCTACGACATCCTCGATTGCTTTGGATTTATGTGCTATGCCCTGCGTCACTCCATATCCGAGTGCAATCACAACACAGAGCTTCTCACCGCGGTCTATCACAAATGCCGTTTTTATTTTACGGTATGTCATAGCCACCCAGCATGTATTAAGCCCCAGCTGCTGTGCCCGCAGCACAAGTCTTTCACCGTAATAACCGCACTTTTCATCAAGTCCCGGCTCCTTTTTTCCAATCATTGCAATGTAGTTTGTCACACCTTTGAAATTCCCATAGTGTGCCATAAGGCCGTCAAAGGCCTGGGGTTCGTTTGTGACAAGCTGAATATGCAGTCCGCTCTCCCCGTTGCAAATATCAATCTCGTTGTTCAGTGCGGAAATCACTTCCGGTTCAAGGGGTCTATCCATATATTCCCTGACACTATGCCGTTTTTTCATCGCTTCAATTATATTCATTACAATCAAAATCCTCATATCTGCCGTTCCTTTATCGGCTCCAAGTCATGACAAGCTCCCTTTCGCCGGTATCCTCATCGATATTTTCAGATTGAAGCATGAAACCCTCTCTCTGATAAAAACATATTGCCCGTACATTCTTTTGATAGACGCCCAGCTCCAAACTTGATTTTATACGCTTTGCATAGTCCAGTAATCGCTTCCCTATACCTTTAGACTGAGCTCCGTCTCTCACGAAAATTCCAGCAATATAACTGTCTGTCAGCCCGATAAAGCCTTCTATCCGATCATCGCTATCATTTTCATAAACATATACTTCTGCCTGCGGCATCATTTCTTTTACCGCTTCATAATTGTCTGTCCAATATTCTTCCGAAATAAAGCTGTGAGCCTGAATATTCGTATCACGCCATATCTGCATAACGTCTTTTAAATCGCTTTTCTTAAATTCTCTTATCATAACACCCTATATACCTTATATCCTATATAGAAAAACTCTTCTCTGGCTAAAAACGGCAGCTTGCTCTTTAAGCTCACGTACCTGGATGTGGGAGTCGGCGAGCTGTACGCCTCTATTCCATAGTCACGAGCCATGAGCATAGCCCGCTTCATATGCAGCGGATCGCTCACGATGATCGCAGTCTCATGTGAATTTTCATCCATTACTGCTTTCGCATTCTCAATATTTTCCTGAGTAATCACGGATTCTTCCTCAAGCAGGATGCATTCCTCCGGTACTCCTTTCTCCATTGCGTAAAGCTTCGCCACATACGCATCTGATATTTCATTTCCGGCGGCGACTCCGCCTGTAAGGATCAGCTGCTTCACAAACCCATTTTGATACAGCCATATCCCATGATTGACGCGTTCCTGAAAGACCGGCGATAATTCGCCGTCCATCAGACCTGCCCCAAGCACGATGGCAGCATCTGCCGGCTGTTTTTCATCGACCTTTCCATACTGCCATATGCTGACAGCCGTTCCCGCGATATACAAAACCAACAGAATGGCGATAAAAAGCAGCACTCTTTTCCCTGTAAATTTTCTCTTCATCTTCTGTATTTCTTTTCTATCTTTTTATAGCGCCATACCAACCATCCCAGTCCCAAAGTACAGGCAATGGCCAGAAGGACAAGCGATACAAACGGATACCGGAAATATGCGATGCCAGATATCCAAAATAGTTTCGATCATGTATTTCACCCCTTTTATTATCCCATAAAATCATTCTCCCTCTTATCTCCATCGTAAATGTACATCCTCATCATTGCCCCGTCATCCGACTCTTCTCTGACCATGCATAAAAATTCCCAGCCATAGCGCTCATAAAAAGCCGTGTGGTCGGTGATAAGGTAGAGGGGATTGATTCCCGCCGCGTAATATTCAGCGCACACCGCCTTAAGCAGTTTTCCGGCAATTCCCTGATTCCTGTACGCTTCCTCAACATATAAAGCGCAGATATTCGGCGCCAGATCTTTTCTCTCATGAAAATCATTTTCTATCACGCCTATCCCTGCGATTATTTTCTGCCCTTTCAAAACCACGTACCACTGTGGGATCGGGCTTTCTGTTGCTTCCTGTATGCGCTGCTTTTTTCGTACAACGCACGCTTCCATGCTTTCAAGGTATGCCTCTTTGGGAAGCCCCCACTTCCGGTGAAACCACTGAGCAGCTCTTTCCATAAGCTTTCTATCCTTGCCGATCTTTATCATCTCATAGCTTTTCATGATATTTCACCTTTCAAATCGATTCGCCGACTTCCTCTGCATATTCTTCCGGCTCTTCTTTCATCCCGCTTTTGACCCATCCTCTTTATCATCCTTATCGTCACAAATTCCCATTTTTGCAACACGTTTGGCATTGTGTTGATTTTCCATCCCCTCTAGTATAATATGGATATGGAAAAGGCACAAGTATGCCAGTTTCCTTTTGGATCTTTTCCAAAATGCTCCCAGAAATGCTTGAGAAAATACAGCTTTTTCATTTCAATTTTCATTCACAGCCCCATGATATCCATGCCGCGCAAAATGCTGATAAAAAAAGATCCCGGCGATTTACGCCGGGAAGGTAAACAGTTTTTGGACATGTAAAGTTAAATTTATAAATACTGCCCATCTTATGGAGTTCCTTTTTTACCTGTGATATGCTCCAGTTCTATGACGAATGTCATCACTTCATCCCAGGAGGCTTTGATATACTTCCTGCCGCCTTCTTCAAAGCCCTTTGAATACTTATCGACCATCAGCTCCAGCGCCTTCTGCTTCTCCTGATCGTCTTCGATGATCCTGATTTTTCCGAAGGCAACTGTGCTGAGATACAGGCAATTAAATGCATCCGCCACAATATCCGCCTTGGTAACCGCACAGATCGATACCTTTTCATTTCTCCTTGCGGCGTCCACCTTATGACCTTCCGGAGCCCCGTGAAAATAGATCTTGTTATCCTCAAAGGCGTAATTTACCGGCACTGCATAAGGATAATCATCGTCGCCTTCTAGAGCCAGAACTCCGTACTGTGCTTTTTTTAATATTTCCAGTGCCTGCTCCTGCGACAGCTGGTTTTCTTCTTTCAGTCTCATCTCTCTGAACATGTATGTTCCCTCCTTTTCCTTCTATCGATTGACGATTTCTTAATAACAGCATATAATTAATCCGGTACTCTTTCAAGTTCCAATTACATATTTTTTTTAAGTACCAATATAGGAGAATACCTATGTTATATATTGATAAATCCAACCCTGTTCCAATTTACGAGCAGTTATATTCCGCACTGATAGAGGCGATCCTGTCCGGTTCCTTTAAACCCGGAACCAGTCTTCCTGCCACGAGGAAACTTGCCGAGGACCTGTCCGTCAGCCGCAACACAGTCAACAAGGCTTACCATCAGCTTGCCGCAGAAGGCTACATCCAGCCCCGACCAGGAAGCGGATTCACAGTAAACGATATACCAACGGAGGCGATTCCTGCCAAAACGACATATGATTTCAAGCCTCTCCCGTCTGCTTTGCAGCTTCGCTACGATTTCGATTACGGCAACATCGACAATCAGACCTTTCCGTATAAGCAATGGCGAAAGAGCATGAACCGGGTGCTCGATTCAGCGGAGTTCTCCGGCAATATCATGTATCCCAATTATATGGGTGAAGCAGCACTTAGAGAGGAGGTCGCACGTTACCTGCACCGTTCCAGAGGTGTAGCCTGTTCTCCGGAGCAGGTGGTGATAACCTGCGGTCACCAGCATTCCGTAGAGATCCTGGCAAATCTGTTCGCTTGCGGTAAAAAGCGCTGTGCTATGGAAGATCCGGGATATGACGGCATCCGTGCCGTTTTCACCAATCATGATTACCACATGGATTATATCCCGGTAGAGGCTGACGGTATTGACGTGAATAAAGTTTGCTCACATTCTCTCGATCTGCTGTACATCACTCCATCCCACCAGTTTCCTACGGGTGCTGTCCTGTCCGTGGCAAAGCGGATGCAGCTGCTGGAATGGGCTCACGAAACAAAAGCTTACATAATAGAAGATGACTATGACAGCGAGCTCAGGTATTACACCAATCCAATACCATCGCTTCAGTCGCTGGATCAGCATAAGCGCGTCATCTATACGGGAACCTTTTCCAAAGCCCTGTCCCCTGCCATCCGTATCGCGTATATCATCCTGCCTTACGAGCTGCTGACCCGGTACCACGAATATTACCAGCTCTACGGCTCACAGGTATCCCCTCTGCATCAATTGGCACTGGCAGACTTTATGGCAAACGGCTATTTTGAGCGGAATATCAACCGGCTCCGCACACTTTATGCCAAAAAGCAGGACGCTCTGAAAACCGCCATAACGGAGATCTTCGGCGATAAGATCCGCGTCAGCGGCGACGGCGCAGGACTGCATCTTTTGCTGGATATCGATACGAATATCGCGCCTGAGGTATTGATCGCAAAAGCTGCGACTGCGGATATAAAGCTTTATTCTGTAAAGCCTTATTACTCTGATCCGTCAAATGCGCCTAAATGCCAGCTGCAGCTCGGCTTTCCGACGATACCGATGGAAAAATTCTCCCCGATTTTAAACGAGCTGAAGCAGCTATGGGATCTATAAGGAACGCGAATCAGCTCAGCAGCGAAATACAAAGAGAGACGATCGGCAAGGTTATCAGGGAAGCTAGCGTTGTCAGCATGATCGCACAGACAGCATAGTCTCCATCCGAGCCATTTGTCTTTGCCAGCATCGGCACCAGCTCTATCCCCGGCAGCGCAACCATAAACGCAAGTGTCCCCGCCATATCAGCTCTGATCCCCATAAGGCTCATAACTACATAACATATGACCGGCAGCATAGTCATTTTTACTATCATTCCTGTATAAAGCTCACCGCACTTTAGCACCGGTCTTATATCCGATGTACAGAGGACCCCGCCAATGTATACGAGAGCCAGCGGCATGCTGGTGTTTCCGATGGCTGTCAGAGCGGAAGAAAGTACTGCCGGCATATGTATTCTGGCAACAATAAAGATGATCGCAAGAACGATGGCAATAAGCGGCGGCGAAAGCAGATTCTTCAAATTGGCGGGAGATAGCTTGTGGCTTTCATCAGAAGCCTGCTTTGTCAACAGTACTCCATATGTCCAGAAAAACAGCTGATCCACGATAGTAAAGATGGAAACATAAAGCAAGGCGGTATCAGGATAAATTACGGTAACCAGAGGTATTCCCATAAAACCGATATTTCCAAATACCAGTGCCGCTCTGAAAACGCTTTTCCTGTCTCCCTGAAGATGGAATACTTTTTCGATCAGCCATGAAGCTGCTATAAGGATCATATACAGCACGACAGCAATGGGAACTATGATAAGGCTGTCCATAATGCTCTGCCTTGTCGCGCTGTTAACAGCGCTGATGAAAATATACGCAGGCAGGGACACCTGGATCACCAGCCTTGATATTGACGCCAGCGAATGCTCATCAAATATTTTTACCTTTACCGTGATGATCCCTGCGCAGATCAGTATGAGAAATAGCCCGATCTGCATCAGCGCTGTAAAAAACTGTTCCATTTCCACACCTCCTAAAAAATAAAACGCCGTGTAAATCTGTTTGGACTTACACAGCGTTTCTGTTACTCAACAATCATTATTATACTACGATCTTTTCCGGTATGGTACAGAATTTTTTCCTTTGTCTCAAGTTCCGTATAGCATTGCAGCCCATGAAACATATCATGGACTGCAATCGCCACATGCAAAGCGCAGTCAATGACCTCTGTGCTTTGCCTTTCGTTTTTGCTGCTTGAGCTGGAATCTTCGCCTTTGCTCCTCTTCCCTCTGCTCACGGCTCTGCGCTTTACGCTCCGTTTTCAGCTGTTCACGCTGCAGCTGCAAGGCCTGCTGAGATTTCGTACCGATCCCGACAGTCTTCATCTGTCTGCCCGCTTCCCGCTGCATACGCTTGGGATTCCTGGTGGACTTTCTGACATTAGCCTTAACAGCAGGACTGAATTCAAGCTGATCGTAAAATTCAAGTACAAATCCATACACATCATAGTCCTTTGGCTCTGCGCCAAAGGTAACCTTGCATACGGATAACTTGCCGCCCTGAATCCGCTCAAATACACCGACCCAAAACGGATCCTCAAAATATACCGTCAGCTTTCCTGTCACTTCGTCCATAACGACCCTCCTTAAAGTTTGTATGGACAAAGAACGGACGACCCAGGAGGGAAGGTTACTTACACCGCATACAGCGGTACGGCCGGGCTACCTACCGGCTCTGGCGGAAAATCCCGCGTTGCGTTTTTATCTTTGTCATTTATTTAAATTTACTACAACGAATGCTATTTAGATGTTCTTATCCTTCTGATGTTTCTGTTCATCAAATGCCTGCCCAGATTTTTATACAGGAATTCCTTAAATGGTGACATTTCCTGGCGATGCTCCTTGCGAGCTTTCATTTGCAATATCCGTATTTTATTGCAATGACCTGCCATTGGCTTTATTGTAGCTATCAGCAGATCATTTATCAAGTCATTATGAAAAACTAATTATCCGTGTGCTATTTCTTCCTGACCGGGTAGCATACTTCCGTGATAAACTCATTCGGGTCAGTAGTCTCATGTGGGCTGACGTGATAGATATTAAACATCGATCCCTCATATGTATATCCATTATCAGATACCCATTGAGCAACAACTGCATTCACCTCACTCATCTGAGAATAAGAACCGCGACAAATGGCTGAGGCCACTGTCACCTCCGGCAGCTCACTGAATATCACATGCTCGGTATCATCATATCTTCCCTTGACCGTCTTCTGCACTTCAACATCCACATCGGTCTCCTTGAACTCCTTGTCATGGAAAACCGCACAGCAGTAACAAGGATCATCTGCGATCAGATTCATTCCAACAGTCTCACTCATCAATGTACTCCACAGCATTCCTTCTTCTCCATAGCTGGGTATCGTCATTCTGACAGTAGCTGCATATCGCTTGGGGAAGGTTTTAAGATTTACATCGTATTTCATTGCTTTGTCATCCTTTCTCAGCCGTTCCAAGGCTGTATCCAGAAGCCGCATGCGATACTCTATCTGTTCCTGCAGCTCCGCCAATTCTGCCTGCTTCATGCGCAAATGGCGTGCCAGCAATTCCTTATCATCATAGCAGTCTATTATCTCTCCTATGGCAGCAAGACCAAATCCCATATCTTTCAAGGCCGTTATCCTGCCGCAGGCAGGAAGCTGATTTTCACTATAATATCGATATCCTGTATATGGGTCGATCTCTATCGGCTTTAGCAGACCGATATTATCATAATAGCGAAGCATACGGATGCTGACTCTGGACAACTTTGAAAAATCTCCGATTTTTAACATGGTATACCTCCGGATTTATTGATTTCTTGAGCTCGCTTTAATTGTACTGTCTTCCATTGTGTAAGAGTCAAGAGACCTTTTATTTAAGCTTTCCGTCTCCTGCCATCAGCTCCGTCATTTCCTCGATTTTTTCCAGTGGAAAAGGCGGCCGCGCCACAGGCTTCATGGCTATGGACATAAGCTTCATGGGATTGTCATCCGCCGCGATCCTATTGGAATGAAGCTCTCCACATCTGCGGCACCGGTGTATCACAGCCCACTCGCCGTTTTTACGCACCCATACCGCAACGGGCTCCATAATGCCGCCGCAGTCAGACTCGCGGTCACCCGGTTCTATATCCACATGAAGGCTGCACAGGCAGTTGGGACAATGATTCCGGTGACTGCTCCCTGCCCCTTCCTGCACTACAGGCCTGCCGCATACTTTGCATGTAAAGCTGTCCCTGCAGGCGTGAGTTTTATAATAACCTTTTTCATATCTTTTTCTTTTGTTTTCTCTATTCATGAGATCGTCCTCCTAAAAGTCACTGTAATACCAATAGTCCTTTTGGGAGGCTTTGCGGAGATCGTTTTTTACGCAAACCTCCCGGCTAGCGCACAATCTCCGATATTAAAATATTTATCATATTCGTCAAAAAGCAATTCTCCTTGTAATTATAACTTTAGTATTTATCAATTTCTATATTCCATGGCTTCTTTTTATCCAGCCAGCCCTTCTCTTTCCAATATCTCGTTTCAGAGGACCCAAGATCCGCTTCCCTCTTTCTTGACACTGCCATAGCGTTAAACATACACCTGATATAAAGGGACGGCTTCCTGCCTCCTGTGTTTCTGATTTTTCCCGCAAGTCGGAGCATATCCTTTTCCGCCCTAGACTTTTTCTCATCTGATACCTGAGACCATCCCGCAGCCTGTACCGCCAGCCCGTAAGTCTTTATGTAAGGGATGCCCCAGTACGCCAGCGTTCTCTTTACCGGCTTTATGGCCTGTGCGGCGCCCATTCCGGCTGTCGTTGAGATTACTACCGCTTTCTTGGAAAACATGCTTTCTCTCGGCCTGTGGGGTATCCAGTACTGGAAAAAAAGATCGATAAAGGTTTTCATCGGCGCCGAAGGAGCCATACAATAATTCGGTGTTGTAAAGATCAGCACGTCCGATTTCTCCATGGCATCCGCAATGGTACTTTTTTCTTCATAAAACGGGCATTTTTCCTCATCATCTATACATGCGCAGCACCCCAGGCAGAAGTACCCAAGATCCCTTGGCAAAAAGAATTCCGTGATATCTTTTTCATTAGCCAGATTATCGGAAAGCAGTCTGCCAATATGATATGACGAGCCCTTATGGTTCTGCCCATGTATCATTGTAATTTTCAATTGGAAACTCTCCTTTTCAAAATGGTTTTTGTATCCTCGTTATAGCTGTCGCTGCGTGCATGTATCAGCAGCTCCTCCGCAGACGCCAGCAAAGCGATACCGCAAACAGCAACGCAATAGACAACAGTCCATGGCGTATAAAGCATATACATTATCCCAAATACCGCCGCCCCTGTCAGCTTGTTCATATAAGTATGCAGAGATGCAAAGCACCGATATTTACATGCAGCAACGCTGTAGGAAATCAGCCTCAGCATCACCACAGCCCCTGCCACATACCACAGCCACGCCGGAACAAACGCCCATAAAACAGGAAACAGTTTTATCAGTATTACCGCATAAAACAAGATGTCCGCGATACTGTCAAGCTTTGCTCCCAACCGGCTTTCCTGATTCATCCTTCTGGCAATGTACCCATCCAGAACATCGCTTATACCGCATAAAGTATAAACGATAAAAAACACAGCAGAAACAGGTTTGATGAATAACAGGCAGGCAGTCCCGATGATCCGCAGAGCCGACAATATATTAGGCACCATTTACTTAAGACCCTTTTCCAGATATATGAATTCCAGTTCGTCATCTATCGTTTTCCGGCCGAAACCCCTGTAGCCTGCGCTTCGATAAAGTTTGAGATTGTTTTCACTGCGAGAGCTTGTAAACAGCTCATATCTTTTATTCGGAAAGCGCTTTTCTATCTCCGATAAAAGCTGCCGTCCATGACCCTTTCTCCTATACCTGGGATGGACCATCAGCTTGCCTATATATACTGTACCGCTGTTTTCCATTGCCCTGACAGAACCTATGATATTCCCGCTATCGTCAAGCATTTTCAGGATTTTTCCCATCCTGTATTCGACCTTGATCTCATCCAGCGTCTGCTTTAAAGGAGGGATATCTTTATGTTTGAATAAATTGGCTTCGCTTTGATACGAAAGATATTGCAGTTGAAGGATCTCCTGCAGATCTTCATATTCCGCATTGCAGATTATCATATGTATGACCTCCTATGGGTTTAGTTATCTTAGATACCCTGACTAGGCATCTGCAAATTTAAATGGCTGTTTTCTGATAAAATCCAATTCAGATTTCAAGTGAATAAACATAATCATCCATATAGAATCCTGATCCGATATCCTTCTTTTCCATTCTGGCGACCTTGAACCCAAGTTTCTCATAGGCATAAATCGCACTGTTATTTCTATTCACATTGAGTTCTATTGATCCAAAGCCCCTATCGCGCGCGTTTTTAATGACAAAATCCATCATTTCCCTTGAATATCCATGTCCACGATCTTTTTTATACAAATAGAATTTGCTTATATACATGACATCTTTTCTGGGATAAAACGCCAGAAATCCGATCCTTCTTTCTCCGTCACTGACAAAGAAATACTCATATCCTTGCTCTAACTGCTCTCTTATGGCATCCACCGTCTGGAATTTTTCGATCATATAATCGTTTTGTGCCTTACCGATTATCGGATCAAAATGCTCCCTGACGATTTCCGTTGCCATGGATGACATTGCTTCAAGTTCTTTTTCATCGGTTACCGCTAACTTTTCAAAATGCATTGTTTTCACCTTCGATTAAATATAACTTATGAAATTATCCTGAATTCATTTTTTTGAGTTATCCCTCCAGTCAACTGATTGTTTGCAAAAAAAGCGCAACTTCTTTATTGAATTTGTTTGCTTCCTTATTTGCAATAAAATGATTTCCTTCAATGATTGATAGCTTTGCATTTGGGATATTTCTTGCAATTTCCTCTGTATGAGCCCTTTTAATCATATCCTTTTTTCCTGCAATAACAAGTGTTGGTACTTGAATTGAATGTAACTCATCAGATTTTATATCAGGCTCATTAACCATTAATCCTAATAACTCCATATTGTGTTTTGCTTCCTCGGATTTTTTAGCAAATATCTTTGTTATTTTATACCCTATCTCTATCGGAATTTGAAAAGCTCTTTTTATCCCCTTTGTATCTAAATTGCCTCCATTTAATATCAATGCTTCCATTTTATCGGAATGCTGCAATGCAAATTTCATAGCTATATTTGCTCCATCGGAAAAACCTAAAATAATCGCTTTCGAAATATCCAGTTCGATCATCAATTCGTTTAAGTCTTTAGCAAATTGCTCAATAGTAAAAGGGGCAGCTCCTCTTTGGGACTTGCCATGCCCTCTTGTATCCACTGCAATCATTCTATATCTGTCAGAAAAAAATTCTACCTGATTATCGAAATAAGTTCCATCTTCTCCATTACCATGTAACAGAATAAATGGTTTTCCTTTTCCCTTTTCTTGATAGTATAAAGATATATCCATTCCTTCCTCTCACTTTCATACCTGGATTTGCTATTTCAGTTGATTTATTTCATCCTGTAAAATAGCAAGAAATCTGCCTGCATGAGCACCATCCATCTGCGTATGATGAAACTGGAATGATATTGGAAGAGAATACTTGAACAATTTTTTTCTGTATCTGCCCCAAATAATAAAGGGATTATTGAAAATGCCGCTGTTCATACCTACAGCACCATCGATCTCCGTATCAATAATAGCAGATGTTCCGATTACCATACTATCTTCCGAAAGATCTCGATCTTCGCATTTTTCAGCCACCAGTTCAGTGTATTCCAAATATTCCTTATTAAATTTTTCAAGACTGTCATTGTAAAGAACGTCGCAGGAGCTGACTTCTCCTGCTTTGTTTTTCACTATGGTGTTCACTGCTATTGTATCATATTGGATAAGCTTATCACCTACAGGAAGAATATAAAACTCTTTAACGTTAACAGCTGCTTTTCCAATACAAAAGTCAAGCAGCATATTGAACTTCATTTTTTTCTTCTTACTTATTTTCACCAGATTCGTTACATCCAGTGTCTTAAAAAACGTGACCATCGGATTAGGAGCTTTCATCCAAAGCTCATATGCCATAGATCGTGTGGTATTTTTGGGATTGATTTCTTTTGCCATTTTTTATCCTCATAAATTTCTGATTTGTTCAGTTTCGCAAATTGAAATTATATGTTGCCAAATAAAACTGCAAAGGCCACCACTCCAAGTACAGTGATAGCTGCATAAGATAGCAGGTTCTTTATCCTTATCACATTTTTTCTATTGATTATCAAGTACAGAACAACTCCAATAATTATTTTCATGATTACGGCAGGAATCATATGAGAGTAGTCTTCTATATGAATTACATTGTCCAATCCCTCAGCCGTAAATACAGCCGGAAGCAGATTCATACCAAAGTATTTTAGTTTGCTGGTCTCCTGATTTGCAACAAAAGCACCAAACCCGAACACGACTCCTGCTATTAAAGCAACGCCAGACCACAGCAGAGCTCCTCCGGAGAACGTGAAAGCATGATGATTCAAGACAGCCTCAAAAATGTAGTAACCATAAACACAACCCAACAAGCACACAATCGTGTTAACGATAGCCTGCAGCCTGTTTTCCTTTTCAAAATAGCTTAGTAAAAATGCTGGGATTAGCCAAACTGCACCTGAATTGGCAAGAAAATTCAAATTCATTGGAAGATACTTTTGTCCAACTAATGTCAGCACTCCTACACATAATCCAAGTACTATTGCAAAAATATATTTCTTTATAGATTTCATAATTCGCCCTCCAAATTTAGATTTATTCAGTTATATAAACTGTGCTTTATCTTTTTAAGCTATATGTGTATGGCTTTCAATTCCCGCTCAAGTTCTTCCTTAGTGTTTTGGGACGAGATGTTTCTTGTACAGTTATTTTCAAGTCCCCAACAGATCGTTGCCAAAATGACGAATACTGAGCCCCAGGAAAACTGAATGCTTTCCGCCAATGCCTGCACCAAGATACAGGAACCCCGCCATTGCAGCAGGATCAATATATTGGAAAAGGATTTTTGACAGCGGCACATTTACTGCATAGAACATCGCCGCTAAAAAAGCAAATATGATCGCTTTTACTTTTTTGTTCACCATAGCAGTTCTCTTTTATTACCTTTCTTAACTTCCAATCTTTTCTCTACTTAACATATCTCTGATTTTTACTCTTTGGTCTATCCGGTAATGTCATCCTGATCAAGCCCAACTCTATAGCCGGATTCAGATAATTTTTTCTTAATGTTTCTTTTGATTTTAATCCCAGCTGCTCCAAAATTTCATTCGATGTATACGGCACATCATATTCCATGCATTCAAGAAGGCGTTTTACATATTCCGATATCTCTGCATTGGCTTTTTTCACCTGAATAATGACTTCATCTAAAATCTGATCTATCATCTCCAGCATAAACTCAATAAACACATTAAAATTGCCGTTCACATTACACTTCCTTATGGATGCTTATTTTTCCGACTTTTTCTGAAATATTAGAAACAAGCTCAAGCATTCTATCTGAAATTGTATATGGCGGTATATAGCTGCTCACCCCATCACCTCATCTTGCTTATTATCTTAACCGTTTTTTATATAATATCAACAGCTTATTTATTCTTTTTCCCCTTTTCACAAGCAACAGGCAGCTGGCGCTTAGATCCAGCGTGATGCTTTCTGCATTCATCACAATTACCATGACGCTCACATTTTTTCCTCTTGCATGGGCAACTTTCGTTTATCGTCATATTATCACTCCATCAAATTCCGATGTATCACTCTGATTTAATCATCTTTAATTTATCAATATATCCTGTTGTAATCGCAGATATATTCTCTTTGATTTTCTCATCTGACCATTCCCACCATTTTATTTCTAATAAAAAAGATATAATTTCGTCAGAAAATCTCTTTCGTATCAGTTTCGCAGGCATACCACCAACGATCGTATACGGCGGAACATCTCTCGTTACTACTGCACGAGTACCAATGATTGCTCCATCGCCAATGGTAACACCGGACATAATAACGGCTTCATAGCCGATCCATACATCATTTTTTAAATAAATTGTTTGTTTATCCCCAGTACGAGGATATATCTTTGTTTCCGAACTGGAATTTATCTCAGCATACTGTATATACATTCTAACAGTGTCAGTGCTAAAATCACATTGATGACTCTGTAATGTTTCAGGTAATATTTTTGAATCAAAACACCCATCCCGATCCAAGTACCAGTTGCTATTGTTCCGATTGTGGCAATTACAAGCTCGAAGAACAGAAGTACAGCAAATGATGAATTAAAGTCAACAATATATCCCGTCAGAGCTGTAATACCAAACATATAAATTTTCACATTAACGAACTGAAGCATAAAGCCTTTCAAAAAAGAGGCGGACTTCTCAGCACTATCAGCATGTGGTTTACTGATTGCTATATGAATAGTCAACCACAGAATATAAGCTGCTCCTATGTATTTTAATACACTCATTAGATTCGGTAAAAACATGCTGACTCCGTATACAAATACAGCACACAGAATCTGAACCACATAGTATCCCGTAAAGATTCCAAAAAACAGCGGTTTTCCTTTGTTCCAGCCATAGTTCGTTACGGTATTCAGGGCAAGTATATTTCCGGGACCCGGAGTAAATGCATTAACAATACAATATATCAGAAAATTTCCAATCACATAAGTCGGCATTATCATCGACCACCTTTCTATCAATAATCTTATCAGATAGAGGCATATCATACATAATACCTATTTTATATGAAACTCCATAGTTTCAAAATATGCTATACTTCCGGTGCATACTTCCTAAGTTCATTGATATAAATCAAACCAAGTTCGGAAAGCTCCTGTTTTTCATTCATAATATAACCAATCTTCATTTGTTCATTTTCGTTTAATGGAATTGCAACAATATTGTCTCCATGAAGATATTTCGGAAAAATACCGCTTGATATCGTATAAGCATTCAACCCCAGCATAAAATTGACGATAGCACCACGGTCATTAACATGAATCTGCTTTTCTACTTGGACGGTACTATATAGTTCCTCTGAATAGTAGGCTGATTCATAACTTCCCTGAACAAAATTCAATCTCGGAAATGGACGCAAGTCATCAAGAACAAGGCTTTCTCTGGACGCAAGAGGATGGTTTTTCTGAAGAAACACATGGGGTTTTGCATAGAACAAGGGAGTAAATTGAAGATTATATTCATTCAAAACCTTTTGAATTACTGCCTCATTCTCTTTAGAAAGATAGATGATTCCAAGATCACTAACCCGGTTTTTTACATCTTCGAGAATCTGATGCGTACTGGTTGCATTAAAATAAAACTCATACCGTTCCTGTCCGAATTTCTTTACAAGTTCCACAAACGCATTTTCTGTAAAAGTATAATGCTGAGCAGAGACACCGAACCTTATTTTCTGCGGCAGGTCAGTAACGTATCGATCTTCCAACAGTTCCATCTGCTGAATGACTTGCCTTGCATATCCAAGGAATTCCATTCCTTCTTTTGTAAGAGTGATACCTGCATGACTCCGAA
>Ga0129308_1000286_pt1 | contig 86722 bp, 82 predicted proteins | sample L827metagenome_FD_94440 | JGI IMG/M metagenome (GOLD analysis project Ga0129308, IMG submission 94440) | Ring-tailed lemur group fecal microbial communities from Wisconsin, USA - L827 metagenome | ecosystem: Host-associated > Mammals > Digestive system > Large intestine > Fecal | place: USA...
AACCACTATACCGGAAGATGACCGAAAAAGGAACCATGAAGTTGCAGCTGCAACTCTATGGCTCCCTGTTCATGTAATTCTAAGTGCAACAGCTTATGTTGCATTTAACTTTTCAATTAACCTTTCTCCAGTCGATACAGCAACTCTATTTCTTCATCGCCAGCCATTGGAAGATCCTCCTTGACAAGACGAATCCACATATTTTGAAGGATTGCCGGTATTGACATCAGCTTCTCTTTGACAACCACGTCATCTTCATAGACCGGCGTAATTGCCAAATCATCCGCTGCCGCAAAACCATCCTCACCAAAATCCCCCTCATCGTAACTGTCCTCTTCACCATCCCAATCTTCTTCGTTTTCCCAATCCTCGTCCCAGTTCGGATATTGACAGAGTTCTCCCTGTCTAAATGTTATCTTAGTCGGGATTTTCAAGTCTGTCTCATTGACTTTCATTACAGTAATATAAAACATCCAGTCATCGCCAAAATCGTATAAATATAGATACTTATTTTTTACAACCGGATTTACATCCTGCAGCCGAACCCGGTCCGCACGTTTCCCCTGTTTTCCCATCGGATGATAGATTCCATTGGGATCATAAGCCTTTCGATTCAGACTGAACATATACAAATGGTCTTTGTCGAATTCAAATGCATCTAAAATACAGTCGCTTAGCTCTGCAAACGTCCTGTCTCCGCTGATCTCCATAATCCGGTAAATGTTGCGGTTAAACGCCGATTCGATTTTTAATTGATAGCAAAGATATGACATTTTATCGATCTCCCCCCTCCTCTTTTTCCGCTACAATCTCCAAGAGCTCTGCTGCCACCTGCGCCGACTTAATTCTCATCAAATTGTCCCAGGCATCTTGTTTCCCCAAAAGATTCATGCCACCGTGCCATACAAGCTCATCATCTATGATTGCAAAATGCTCTGCAATATCCTCTCCTGTGATCACATGAATACCGTTTCGTTGCATTTCACATATAAGTCCATAGCAAAATTCCGGACTCCCATAAGAAAGATTCTGGGGATCCAATGTAACAACAGTCACCTTGCATCCAGCTTCCTGTCTTGCTTTCACAAGATAAGAAAAACGTTTTACCTTTTCCATTGTAAGCTCAGGGCTTGAAACAATAATTCTTTTCTCCGCTTCTATCAGATCCTGTTCAAATACATCCGTATAATTATCACTGTCATAAATAGCATTTGCAGTCTGCTTTGGAAAAATTCCATTTGCAATCAACTGAAATCCTGTACGTTTGTATGTTCGCAGCCGCTTAGCATACATATTATCAAAGGTCCTGATGTGTGAGTCTATATAATCATAGACAATAACTTCGCTCTTGCCCTCATAATCACGGTTCAGCCTTCCCAGGTACTGCTCCAGCCGTCCGGAAAATGAAACCGGCGCGGCCAGCATCAGCGTATCTAGTCTCGGATAATCAAAACCTTCTCCTATCTTCTGACCTGTCGCCACCAAAATAAGGCTCTGATTCCTGGAGATCTCTTTTAATTGCTGCCTTACATGTGAGTTTTCTTTATTACTATTATCTCCATAGAGAATCAATACATGATCCGCATCCATTTGCAGATGATCATACAGATATTTTGCCTGTTCTTTATATCTGGTCAGAATGACCGGCGTTCTTCCTTTTTTCACGCATGCGATCGTATCCTCAAGAATCATATCGTTCCGAGCACGGCTGCTGCTGATCAGGGAATATGCTTCATTAATATCATTTCTGCTCTCATCGGTATCAATTACTCTTGTATATCTCGGATACACATAATGACCGATTCCCTGCTCAATAGCGCGTTCCTTTGCCGTATAACGATGACGGACCGGTCCCAGCAGCATATAAATGATTTTATCCAGATTATCACTTCTGTTAGGCGTTGCCGAAACCCCGTACACATATCTGGCATTGACCTTTTGCATCACTTCTACCGAAGTATTGGAACCGCAATGATGACACTCATCCATCAAAACCATACCATAAGAATTAATGCGGTCATTAAATTTTCCTTTACTATAAACAGATCCCACCATCGCCACATCTATAATACCGGTCAGCGTATTCTTACTTCCATGCAGAATTCCGATCACACTTTCCCTACGTTTTTCCCTGCCGCTTTTCGTTTTATAGATTGGCGGTTCCTCATCTATGATCAGGAATTTATTCAGTTCATCTACCCACTGTTCCAGCAGTTCCTTACTTTGAATCAATATGAGTGTGTTTACTTTTCTTTCTGAAATCAGATAACTGCATACTACCGTTTTTCCAAAGGCAGTCGCTGCACTAAGCACTCCCTGATCATAGGCAAGCAGCCTGTTTGCCGCCAAATCCTGCTGCATCCGAAGATCTCCTTGAAAGGTAACCCTTATCGGTCTTCCCTTTTCCCTGTGGTCCTCGATTTCATAGTCGATTCCTGCTTCCCGGCAGGATGCTATCAGACTGTCACGAAGTCCTCTCGGAATACAGATATAGCCATCCTCATCCTTCCCCATATATACTGCACTGAAATTATAATAATTGGAATACCCAAGTCTTTTATTTTTATAAAACACGGGGTTATCAAATGCCGCCATGCTTCTAATCTGATTTTGCAGATGCGGCATTAAATTCAGTGCATCAACATATACACCGTTCCCCTGTATAATATGCATTTTTCCTATAACATCCGACTTCACAAAGCCATCCTTTTTTCTCCATGGTTTAGGTCTGTTTTGTTGCATAACCGCAACTGGAATGTCTCCATAACCCGAAAGCTCTTCCTGCCAGTCTTTCATCCGTCTTATGATATCCTCCATGGAAAGTTTCTTTGTATGATTCAAAAGAATATCCCACTGATCCGGATAAGCATTCCAGTTTTTATCGACAAATGCACTATTTCCATTTTTAAGTGCCCTTCCCTGTAATGGCAGCGCTATCAAATTTCCTATACTGCTTGCCACATCCTGTGACGGGTACATGCGGTCATAATAATGAAATGATTTCAGATTAATAGATGCAGACCCTTTATCCAATAACAAAAATCCGAAATTTCTTGCAAGTGATGCAGATACCGGTTTCTTAAAAAAGATCCATACATGAGCACCCCTGCCGGACCTTGACCGTTCCACCAGGGGTGTAATACCGTTACTCTCACAGATTAATCGCAGTGCATCAACTTCCTCATTCCATTCTTCCGTAACATTAGCAAAATCCGTCTGCTCCGCTCCTTTTTCATGATTATCAAAATCAAATACGATAAATCGGCAAGTGCCATCGGAAAGTAGCGGATATACCCCCAGTACGTCAGATCCATCTTCTTTATATCCAACAAGATGATCTATTATTTTTTCCGGCGTAAGCTTCGTCCATTCCCTATGTTCACAAGCTTCACAGCTTAATTTCTCTTTGCGCTGCTTCGGACATATCCTGTCATTCCATCTGTTATTGCACTGTGGAAAATAGCCGCCTTTTCTTCCTCTTTTAGCATACACATCCGTTCGGCCCCAGAAAAATGAAAAAAACTGGTTAGCCAAATCCTTTGTGATATATCTGTCCAGGATGCGCCCACCCTGATCCGGATCATACTCTTCAATATTCTCAATTCTCTCTATAAAAATATTGGACGTTTCACAGGGAATATTGGCCCTTGACAGCTGGTCTCTTAATCGTCTGTTTTCGTCTTGAAGACTCCGTATTATTTTTCGGAGAGAATCCAGATTGTATGCTTGTATGTGCATGAAAATGGCACCTGCCTTTTTATAAATTTCCTGTCGCTTTTATTTTTACTCATTTCTATTAGCTTTTACTATCAGTCTATATGGTCTGCCAAAGAAGATATCATTACATCGGACATCTTATAATTACCAGGTATTAAACAGGACGTCATTTGGCATACTTTCGTTTTCCCTTTATTCTAAATGTTTTTTCTTTCTCAATAACTGAAAATATTCTTGAGTCTAACCAGCTGAAAGTACACTTGCAGATTCCGCACAAATCTCTGAAAATTTAGATTTACTGGCATTTTAAACAGGCAAACCGTCCACACATGTGTTGTCATATCATTTTCGATAACGTGTGTCCACATTCTGATCTCTTTGCTGGACGCACAACCAGGAGTTATATATGTGCGTGCACCATATGAATTGGTCTACCAATCAAATCCTCGATATTGGATAAAGTTTCATGGTCAAATTCCGTAGATGGATTAAGTATATCAAATTCAATACAAGCAAAGCCACACAGTAAATCATAATGCAAATCGTTAAGAGTACTCTTTTTACCACAACATGGCATGTTTATAGATAGCTCCTTGAAGTTGTCCTTGCTGGCCGCATCCATAGCTTTTCCCCACCAGTTAAAGTCAAGCTGCTCTCCACAATAAGGGCAGCTAATTGTTTCCAGATTGCTTCCGCTATCAACAAATGTAGGAGTTGGATGTATTAAAGCCTGTATACTGTCGGCGTTTGCCTTCGACCTTAAGAACTTTAAAATGCGGTTAGCCTGTTCCACTGTCACAGAATAAGTGAAGTCTGTCGGTATGATTTTCACAATATAATCAGACATGATATATCTTTTTCCTCCTACCAATTCCAAAGTTGTTTTTTATTCATCTGTTTTACAACCGAATAACACAAACGCAAAGGGAACTAAAAATCTCAACCACCCAATCGCAGAAACGAAAATTTCAAAGCGCTCTTTTAAGCCGAAAGAAAGCTCCGAGAAAAAACCGGTCCATTCCAGCGGCCGTCCCAAGTACATAAATACAACCGCGGCAGGCCCCGTTGTTGCTCCGATGAGTAATTGAATCAGAAGCAGTATCATTCCATAAGCAGAAACAACTGCCGCAGAAATAAATATCTCCTTTTTTGACTGTTTCCGAAGCAGCAGCATTCCACCCAACACCAAAAACGCCACCAGGATTCCTGCGCTTATCAACAGTGATACCCGGCTGTCAATCACACCGGGTTCGATTACGCCAAACCGAATTACACTTCTTACATAAATTGGGGTATAGAAAAAGCCAGCAATTACTGAAATCAGAGGAACTCTCCAAATACTATTCTTGTATTTTTTAATTTTTTCCATAAAAACATTCCCCTCCGCAAATTCTGTTTTTTCAGTTCGATCAATCGGGCTTTATTTATGTTTTTTCATGTACTCTGACTTTACTTTGTCTATTGTTTTTCCACCAATACCAAAATTTTTATCTGGTAACTCTTTGATGGTGATTGAGAAAAATTCTTGTGGTACATTCATTATTTCAGATGACACTTCTGTTAAACGATGAATTAAATTTTCTTTTTGTTCATCTGATAAAACTCCGCTTTCGATTGTTATATATGGCATTAAAATCCTCCTCAACTTGAAGTTTGTCTACGTCCGTACTGTCATAACTATCATATTCTTAGTTTGTTTGAAAAGCAATTTCTATTAACAAAAGCTAAGAACAAAATCTTCCACAGTCATATCTGTTCTTACACACATTTTTAAATCCTATGCCCATATTTATAATTGACCCCAGCCTTCTCAGCCTGGCTCATCTGATCCTTACGCTCAATGCAATACACACGTTTCCCCTTTTTGAAGTTCGCTCCGGTCTGCTTAAACCAGAATGGAACATCGTATTCCATGCATTGCTGCATTGTATTTAAAACCCATGCAAAATCACAGATTCTGGCTTCTGGCCCTGACTCTCCGCCACAGGTTACCTGCTCTATCTGAACGGGCGCCAGGTATTTGCGAATATCCACTGCCTCCAGCATAGGTTCATGGATAATAGTCCGATGCCGGATGGGCAATTCCAGGAAAATCGGCAGTCTGGCGTCTGCCATCTTCTGGTTTTCGCAAGTACAGCAGATGGTAACATGGTTATATCCGTCTCCCCAATCCTCAGGAAGTCCTACACGGAAGCGATGGATTCGTTTTGTAATAATCACAAACTTCAGATCGCTGCGCTCCCGGATCATGTCCCATACCGCGGGTCTCCACTCATCGGCCTCCTCCAGAAAGAAATCCGAGGTCATGCAGGTATAGACACATTCTCCTCCGGGCTGGAGCTTATACTCGCCGCTTCGGCTGCGCTTGGCGGGCAGATGAAAGCTGGTCGTTTTAGATATAATGCTGCTGTCTTTTCCAAATTCCGCATCTCTGCGATACACATAGCAATTCAGACAGCCCGGACTAATTTTCTTACAGCCATGCCAAGGGTTCCACGTTGGCATCGTACCACCCCCACAATTTTACAACACTGGTAACGATTTCTACGATAGTTTTCCGAACATGCCTCTACTCTGATTCTCCGTAGACCATCAGGAATTCTCTCTCCCCTGTCTCTTTTTCTGTCATACTTTGTTGAACCTTGAAACCTTCTGCCCGATAAAATGCCACTGCTCCCGTATTTCTTTCATATACATGTAGGGACAGACGCTTCTTCCGCTTTACAGTCTCAATCAGCTGGTGACCGATTCCCCTACCACGGTACTCCTCTTTTATAAATAATCCGGCAATGTAATCAGCATCCATTCCAATGAAGCCCCGAATCTTCCCCGCCTCCTCATACACATATACTTCCGCATTGGGCAGAACCGATTTGACGGATTCATAGTTCTGCTTCCAGTGTTCTTCCCCTATAAATGCATGAGCCTGCAGATTTCCCTCCAGCCAGATCTCCATTATTTTATCTAAATCTCGAAATTCAAACAACCGTATCACACAAACTTCTCCTTCCTGCTTCTGATCCTATTATACAGGACCATGAAAAAGAGTGCAATAGCATTTCAGAACATTTGTTCTGTTCCATTTTATTCTGAAAAGAATTGGCTTATAAATGGCGATTCCGGTTCCTCGGTCACTTCTACTTTTGGCTGGCCCGGATGAATACCATCTGGAAATTCCTGTTTAAATTCATCCTCAGTTTTATGTACAGATTGTCATTATTGTCTGTATCCCAAAATCCGATATAAATTTCACCTCGCGTGGTCAGTATCGGGTGGTAAAACAAATCCTCTCCCCAGCCATCGTCTGCCATGGTTCTCCACGCTTCTCGTAATGCCTCCAGTTCCCGCTGATTTAATTCCCCATATGTTTTTACGGTAAGGACGCCCCATAACTCTCCCCCACACTCCTCAACACTTGGGTGCATGGTAAAAATCCTCTTGCCCTGCAGTTCATTTGAGAGGTGCATTGCCAGCCACTTCTCTGAACAGTCACTCAAGCTTTTATTTATCTTCTCCTATATCATGTCTTTATAATGAATTGCCGTTTCGCCGCCCAATATAACCGGTAAAGTGGAATCCCTGTCATTCCAATAAGCAGTCAAGGCTAACGAATTGTAGAACCGGAATTCTTGCAGGTCTGCGTTGATTAGTGAAATCGGGCGGACTTTATTGACCAGAACACCATAGTAAGTATTGACAGGGCCATTTCCCCTCATTTTCTGCCTTTCAAACTCCTTGAAATCATAGAATATCTCCATTTTCGGTTCGCTTGCCACATGATGGATCCTCAAAATATACTTTGCAAACTCCTCTGGGCTCAGATCATCTATCGGCAAAAATTCATAATATCCATGGTTTCGTATCACTCTGCACACAGCATCTATATCTCTGGGAACCTCAGCCTCCAGTGAAGCTAGCAGCTTTTTCCTTGACATTTCAAACCTATCGTTCACTTCTCGTATTGATTTTGCTGCCTGGTTCAATTCCCCTACGGTACAGCTTGGCGGCAGATAATCTGGTAAATATTGAATCTGACTTCGGTTTGGTCATCTGTCGGTCAGCCCTTGATTTTTATTGTAAACGTCAAACCATCCGCCCCAGCTTAAACTAACGCCGCTTTTCAGCGGCATGGTCTCCGGCATTTTTCCGGCAGATTGGTTGACCACGGCATCAACGATGCCAATGCGTTTTTGTCTATAGTTCCATCCTTGTCTGCAAGTTTTGGCAATTCTGTAAGCAGATAGCAAAAATAATTGTAAGTACTCAGATTATTCAGTTTGGCAGTTTCCGAAATGCTGTATATCACAGCACTGGCTTCTGCTCCTCTGATAGAGTCAATTATTACCCAGTTCTTTTTGCCAATGCAGAATGTACGAATTGATCTCTCAGAAGCCGAGTTATCTATCGGGACTTCTCCATCCCTCAGAAATACCTTTAGCTGCTTTTCCTGATTGATGCTGTATTTTAAACCTTTAGCGGTTTCGCCTTTTGGCAGTTGTTCATGGAGCACTTTTTTTACCCATATAAAATACTCCTCAACAAGCGGTTTTACATTTTTTTCTCGCTCCTTGAGCCGTTCTTCTGCTGTAAGCGTCTTTAAAGATTCATCCAGTTTATAGATGGAAGATATCCTTATTAGTGCTTGGTATGCAACCGATTTTTTGGCTGTTTCCCGGTCATCCATTGCCTTTACCGCATTCATAAACGATCTGCGGCAGTGTGCCCAGCAATTCGCGTTGGTCACCCCCTCCAGATTCTTTTCAATCAGATGATACTGGCTTAGACCATCCGTTACAAGGACTCCCTTAAAGTCTTTGTAGTATTGCTCCGGATGATCATGATGCCGGGTCTTCTGGTATTCATACAGGACAATGGGCTTGTCTTTGTAGTATTCGCCAGACCGGTGAACCCACATATAACTCTGTGCTCCTGCAGAACGTCCATCATTGATCACTTCAACCGGTGTTTCGTCACATTGGGTGACATGATATTTAAATAGTTCTTCCTTCATATAGTCATAAACTGGCTGAAAGTATCTCTGCGCACACAGGATGGTCCAATTAGCCATGTTTTGTCTGCTGATATGGACACCACCTCGCTGGAACTCCTGCTCGATTCGGTACAGCGGAATAGAATTCACATACTTCCCATTGATGATGGCAGCCTCCAATGAAGGAGTTACAATGCTGTTCCTAAGAAGATCTTTTGGACGATCACCCCGGACGAATTCATCCTGATGGAGCCCATCTGTGCCGACATACACTTCAACCGTATGAACTTCAACTGTCCAGGAAGCCGGTTCGTAACGCAGACGCTTATAAGATTCATCCGGCATACGCTTGTAGTTTCCGTCACCATACATCTCGTTAAGTTTTTCTTGCGAGACACTGTGAAGAATCTTTTCTTCCGGAAATCCAGACAAATCCGCATCCCGCTTACCGCGCTGCTTTTTCTGTTTTGGGATTGTCGCAAGGACTTCTTCTATCGTTAATTCTTCCATAGTATCTTCCGAAAGTGCTTCGGCTTCATTGAACAGCGATAGTTGTCCGCTGACTGCATCCAGTGTTTCCGTATGGCGTCCAAAACGCTGTTGGTTTGCAATACGTATCTGCTCGATAAGTTTCTCCAAGTTATCATTCATCTGTGTTAACTGATCCTGCATAGACAACACAAGGAGCATCAGATCTTTTTTGTTTAGCTTATTCAATTGTTCCACGGTATATTTTTCAGCCATAAGTTCGCTCTCCTAATTGTCTTTATTATACCGCAGATAGCGTATTTATGCCACTTTCGGCACTTTGGCACTTCGTCATAATGCCTATGGTTTACACGCTTTATACCTCTTATACAAGGATAGAAATATAGAGTTTTCAATGTTCAAAAGTGCCTTGTTTCAGGCGTATATGCCGCAATGCTGACAGCTTTACGGCAAGTTTTGGGATTCCAAAGTCACAGCAAAAACCGAAAGTTTAAATTTCTCTGTTTTGCACAACAAAAACTTTATAACACATGCTTTGGATGGACCTCTTTGATCTTTGGAACAATCGGATTCAAGCCCTGCATCAGCATCTGGTACTGATCTCTAGTCAGTTCCGCCGCTTCCTCGGGCGTGCGCGGCCAGCTGAATGAGCCATCTTCCAAACGCTTATACAAAAGTAAAAACCCGGTCCCCTCCCAAAGCAGGCCTTTAATCCTGTCCGTTCGGCACCCACAGAACAGGAAAAGCACATCCTTCTCAAAAGGATTTAAATCATACTTTGTGCCGATTAATTGTGCCAGACCATCAATTCCTTTTCGAAGATCAGTTCTTCCGTAAGCCAATATGATGCGTTTCACGCCGGCTGCTTCAGCTAACATGGATAACAACCTCCAACATCTGTTTTAGAAGTTCAGGAGAAACAGTGTTTGATAATCCTATCGTCAACTTCCCGGTGTGGATGATTGCATCTGCTTGAAATGACTGCCCGAAAGATTCAGAAGCTCCCTGTGGTTGAACTGGTAATTCTGCAAATGTAACAGTGCCTTCCTGACTGGTAGCCGGTAGGTTGATTGAAGACATTTGCTCATATGCTTCCTTGCGTATTTTGCGAAGCCAGTAGTAGTAACTCTTTTCGCTGATGTCATGATCCATCATCCACTGTTTGGCAGTCTGTCCGTAAACGCCAAGTGTTAGGGTATCCCAACACATCTACCCTGGCACCAACATGTGATGTCAGGGTTGCGAGCGTTTTACTCTGATTTCTTGTTACATTCTATCCTGGCTTTTTCACTCCACGGTGCGAGATCCTGGATCTCTGCATCGGTAGTATCTTTGCCAGGGCGACTGTCAAGCAGGTATTGCAGATAATTGTATGGGTGCAGTCCATTCGCTTTTGCCATCTCTACCATGGTATAAACTACCATACTCGCATTCGCACCATCCTGGCTGTCGCTGAACAGCCAGTTTTTGCGGCCCAGGGTTAGTGGTCGGATTGAATTCTCCGATGGATTATTGCTCAGGCTGCATCGGCCATCTTCGAGATATGTCATCAGCGTGTCTTTTCGATTTCGGATATAAGTCACGGCCCGCTCCATGCGGCTTCCCTTTTCCGGGTGCTGCGCATCCAGCCAGCGCGTGAAACCTTCTACGACCGGCTTTTGGTCCTTCTGGCGCCGTTTGTAAACCTGCATATAAGACAGTTCCTTTTCCTTGTAGCTGCGTTCATACTCAAACAGCTTGTTACAATACAGAACTCCTTGAACTGCTGGATGGCTGTAGTCCTTATCATGCCCGTTTGGAATGGCTTCAATCAGATATCTCCAGATATGGGCATAGCAACAGCATCTTCGGACATTTTTCAGCTTGTTATAACCACTGTAACCATCCACCATGATATAAGCACCATCCGCGATTCCTTTCAAAAAGCTGGCGGCATGTTCTCCGGCACGCGTCTCTGAATAATGGTACAGGACGATAGGCGGCAGCCTGTCTTCCCCGGAACGCATCAGCCAGACATAGGACTTACTCTGCGGTCTCCGGCCAGGTTCTTTTAAGACCTGGATGGGCGTTTCATCTGCCATCAGGAAATGCCGTTTCAGCAGTTCACGGTGAAAGTAGTCATACACGGGTTTCAGATAATTCCGGGAACAGGTGATGATCCAACCCGCCATGGTCGTTCTGCTGATGCTGACTCCAAGGAGTTCAAATCCTTTTTCCTGTCGATACAGCGGAAGCGCATCTGCGTACTTTTCATACATGATGTGCGACACAAGGGATGAGGAGGCATAACCACCGGGTATCAGGGCCGGGATTCCTTCATCCTTGATAAACTGTGGATCTTCCGTATCCTTGCAGACAGGGCACCCATAAGTGGCTGCAACGTACACAATACGTTCCAGCTTTGCTTTGGTGTAGCGCAGCTCTGTCCTGATTTCTTCATGACCGATCGGAACCATCATGGTTCCACAGGCAGGGCACTGTTTTTCTTCGTCTGTCAGTGTATCCACCTCTTCATAGTGGATTGGCAGATTTGCGAACATCTGGTCATAGTTCGCTTTGGGCTTACGTCCTCGTTTGCCGGCTTTCATTTCGATAAACTCCGGTTCAATGAACTCCGGAATCGGTTCTTCCTCGGAATCAGGGCGGGAGAAAAGAGTCATCTGACCGGGCATGTCACTGCGCCGTTCACTGGAACTGCCAAACAGCTTCTGCTTGAAATATTCAAGCTGTGCCTGTAGATTTGAAATGATCCGGTCTTTTTCATCGCCCTTTGCATTGCGTTCTTCCAGCATCTTTTGCAGGGATAGGATCAGATCATTCTGGGTACGGATGGTTGTATTCAGTTGTGAGATCGTATCCTTCAATTCCTTGAACTGGATGTCCTTTGCACTGGCTGCCATGGTTCTTCGTTCCTTTGTTTCGTTACTGGTATTTTACCAGAAATCGATGAAAAAAGCGAATTCGTCACGGCTGGAAGTTCGTCATAATAATGGTGGATAACCGATGCGGATTGCAGCCTTAAGCTGGATAAACTGAGACGTTTTCTGTTATGGCAGTCTCATAATACAATGAAAAGCAATGAAATAGAAATCACGCATGAGTTATCCCGTCCTGGATAAAAAAAGAAAGAGTTATCCACGTTTTCATCAAAAATGTCACCGGAAAAATTCATCGATTTCACCATGGATTTTTCAGCTGGTCCGGATCGCCTTTGACTGTTCAATATCCAGTCCGTTTAGCAGCCAGTCCAGCTGCCGCCAGGTAATCGCTTGAACTTCTGAACGTTTCCGTGGCCAACGATATCGACCCTGTGCGACACTCAGTCTCTTGTAAAGGAGCACATATCCATCCGATTCATGGAGCAGGACCTTGATCCGGTCACACCGTTTACCACAGAAAAGGAACAGTGATGACTGATCCGGATCCATGGAAAGCTTGTCCCGGACAATGCTGCAGAGACCATCAATCGATTTACGCATGTCTGTTGTGCCACATACGATATAGATGTTGTCCGCCACGGAGATATCGCCTAACACACGGTGCCTTTCACAAGGCTCAGAACCCGATCCAGTATAGAAAGGTCGGTTCCATTGGCGATACGGATTGTGACATTGTCCAGAGATATTTCTATCCTGGCAGAAATATCTGCCATTCCAGTTGGACTCGCAGGCGCTGGTTGGCATAGAAGCATCGACTCAGGATTCTCTGCTTTTGAATTAAAATTTAAGCGGACCACTTCCTGAACCGGAGCCGGTGAAGGCTCCGCTTTTGAAATTGATTCTGGGATTTCACAGCAGGTCTTCTTCCTTAGTCTGCTGACCCAGTTGTAAAAGGTTCCTGGATGAATCCCATGCTCCTTGCACCACTGATAATCGGAGAGGCCACTGTTCCTGCATTCCATAATCAGTTGGAACTGCTGATCAGCCGGGACTCTGGCATTGTAACTGAACATGTTCGATACCTCCATAAATGTATAGTGAAATGCTTGCACCTATCAATGAAATGTATCCTATTCCAGAGTGAAGTGCTTGCATCTAACTATCTACCATTATGAGGTATTTGGTGGCGAAGCGCCAGCCACCCTAACATTTGGCGGTTACGGAAGAACTTCCAGTTTCCTGCTTTTTAAGGTGAATTTTTATTGATTTATTTTCAGCGTATTGCACAATGCTACATAACAAAGGAACCGTCTTTAAAGTTTCGATGGAATGCCTGGCAAAGACCTCCAGGCCCTGCATAAGGGCCTGATATTGGTCAGCTGATATCTCTCGGGCTTCATGAGCAGAACGGGGCCAGTTAAACGAGCCATTATCAACGCGTTTGTAGCAGAGAAGGAATCCATCCCCTTCCCAGATCAGTGCCTTAATCCTGTCACAACGCTTGCCGCAGAAAAGGAAAATGGTATTCTCATCGTAAGGGTCCAGATGGAACTGGAATCTTATGATACCAGCCAGTCCTTCGATCCCCCTGCGCAGGTCGGTGTAACCTGTGGCAATGTAGATCTTTTTGAAATTCCGGGCATTACTCAGCATGGGACATCACCTTAAGTACCGCGTCCACCAGCTCAGATGGTACTGTTGGAAGAAGCTGCAGAGTTAAACCGTTTTGGCCATGAAGAATGGCAATGGGCTGGGAAGAATTATTTTCCGCCAAACGATCAGGTTTTGTAGTGTCAGGAAGCGAAAGTTCTACAAACACTGGTTTTGTCGGAGTCATGACATTTAGGCAGGCCTGCCTGACTTTCCTAAGGCGATAATAGTAGGTAGCTTTGTTGATTCCATGCAGCAGACACCAGGTATCCAGTGTCATTTCACAAGGACGGTTCTGGCAGTCCCTAATCAAATCTGCCCATTGTTGAATACGAACCTGCTGTGCAACGGAACTTGTTTGAGAACTCATACTTCTAAACCTCCATAACTTGGTATAAAAAGTTGAGAACTCAACTTTTTATACTGTAGTTTAATACTGAAGTATATTTTCTCAAATGTTTTTATTTTGTGGAAGGGTACTGGCTATGTAGCGTTTACTGTCTAACCGTTCCGGTTGATCCGTATATGGATACTTTACACAGTTGTACGGTTTACAATCACCTAACAGGCACTCTCCATTTTCCTGTAGAAAATCACAGGGAGTATGTATGGTTTCATATGATCCTATAACAGAATTTGTGGACAGGTACTGTTTTATAAATGCTTCCTCTGTCATCTGCAGATATTCTGCATCTTTCCTGATGTCCTCTCTGGGGATACTACCTGCATACATTTTACAGCAATTTCTACATTTACTGCAATCATAACCGTCAAAAAGCTGCTGATGCAATTTAAAAAACTGTTTATCTAACGTTTCTTCATCTGCATGATTTTTTAGAAATGTGCGAAACCTCATATTTTCATTTTCTTTTTTCCTGGCTTTAACATTCACTTCATTCGGGGCTTGTCATAGTTGGTCTCTTCTACATACACTTTTTCGTAGTACAACAGTTACCTAACGTCTTCATAACATTCAGCTATCTTTATATAACGAATACTACTAAGTATCATGATACAGCCATGTCTAGTATCACTAATAATTTGCAATAATTTACCATCTCTTTTGCATCTTTATATATAAAAAATTCTTTTAAAAATTTTATATATTCCTCGCCTATAATGTTAGGCTGAATTTTCTCTGCAATATGATTTAGAATTCTTTCAGTAGTATGACATCCCATTTCATATAAATCACAAATATCCACACATAAATCAATAACATTATGTGTAAAACGTTCTGCATTTAAATGAAACCTCATTATATGATACTCCACAAAAAAGATATCTATTTCTTCTGCCTCATCCATGTCCGCTTCATAAACATGTCTTAGAAGATTATATCTAATTTTGTATTCAACACCATTTCTTATATAACCAAAAGGTGGCAAAATTATAGCATTCTTTTCGCAATAATCTCTCCTCATCTTTTGATAGGTTGGACACAAATTTATGCAATTCGTTGGACATTTTTTAACCAATGAGTATTTACTAAAGTCCAACTTCTCCACCTGTTTTTTATAAATAATATTACAGTTCATACAAGAGAGTGTAAAATTATATTTACAATGCAAAAGCATGGAATTGGAATGCTTTTGATTAAGATTCCCGCCCTTATCAACAGAGTGATCTAAATGAACATAAAGTTCACCATCGGCTCCTAATAATTTTCCACAAAACATACAATGCTTTGTAATATTAGTAAATATTTGAGACAGCTCTTTTTTATTATTTTGATTATAATACTTTTTATTTTTATCTGGATATGGAATATCATATTTTGTCGGAAGAGGTACTTTCATGTTTTTTTATAAACTCCCGTATGTAGTCATAAAGTATTTTATCCCTTGCCTTTAATTTTGAACGCTCAATTTTACCAAAATCAATGACAAATTCATTATTTAACCTTCCTGTTTTAACAATGCTGGAAACCCCCGCTTCAAGGTTATTTTCTTCAACATTTTTCGAATTAATTAAGGCGCTTCTTAATCTTTGCACTTGGCCTATCTGAGTTATATCATCTGCATCAATAAAAGTCACCCTATTTTCATCTATCGTACCACTAAATCCGTCACTTATCAAAGCGACATCTATGCTTTCTAAACGCACTAATGTTTCCAATGAATGAATAATAAAAACAAACCTTAGACTATATTTTTCAAGCAATTTATTAATAAAATCTATCAGGTTAAACATTTCAAAATAAGAATCAAATTCATCAATTATAACTGCTTGGAAACCACATTCATAAGCATAATTTACCTCCATCAAAATTCGCATTTTAGCAGCTTCACTTTCCGAAACTTTCGTTATATCGAATTTATCATTAATTTTGATACTTGAGGAACCACCAATACGTTTATCAGCTTGGCTACTTTTGGAAATAGAAATCCCAAAAAACGCATTATATAACACGTTATATTTTTCTATATTATCATACAATTCAAAGAAAGCTACTGTACCACCTCTATCAATCTTTGTAAATAAGTCACAACCTGCTGAATCTTCGTTCAAGCGAACTTTTATCACATCTTCTGGTTTTAAATCTGTTAAAGTCATATGAAGACCCGCTCCAGGTATCTCAGAAATATTTCGGTTTTTCGCACCAATAAAATAAATCATGTCTGGTGTGTTTTTCACAGATCTCTTCATTATCTCTTTTATTAATTTTGTCTTCCCTACAGAATTGTTTCCAGTAATGATTAAATTATTATGTTTTTCAAAATTCCTTTGGGTTTTTATAGCCTCATAAATAATGTCTATAGTATTGACCAAATTATTCATAATATTTTTCCTTAACTAACTCATAGGCTCTAGTTAAACGTGTTTCGACACTTGTCTTATTCGATAACACCTTTACAAAAGCCTCTTCGTTCTCCATCGAACACATCCAAGCATAATCTATCTTTAAGTCTTCATTACTTAATGCCTCCAACTTACTAAAGGCAACAAAAACGGCTTCAAAAACGGCTTTTTTACATTTCACCCTACTATCTTTCATTTCAATCTTATTTAAAAACTGCTCCAATTTAGTCGTATACATTTCAACTTGATTTGAATTAAGAGCTAAACACTTCTCTGAAAAACTCTCCATTATATTTACCCAGCTAAAAGTTCCGTCGTACTCTATAACCAGTTTTTCCTCTACAATTCTTGTATAATGGCTTAACGATAGTGCCTTCAACAAAATCTCAAGATCTTTTGAAAATGTGCTTATTTCTCCATATATTTTTCTCCATGTTTTATTTTCATTAATATCAAATAATCGCTTATATAAATCAGATTCCCAATAAATCCCATTTCGTATTTCCTGGGTACCAAGCATCTTTCCTCCACTATTTAAGAGTTTAAATATATTTGCATAAACCTTCTGAGGCCGTTCATCCATACATTGTACTACTGCCAATTCAAAACTTTTTCTATATAAAAAGTCCCTGGAATTTTCGTCAAATTGATTTATTGATATATTTATTTTATTTTTACTTTTATCATATATAACAAAATCACTCTCTTCTAAGCCATACTGTTCTTTCAATTCAGCCGCATATTTTTTTCGTTCTGTCTGCTGCATTTTGACTTCTTTTTTTATTTCGCGCGCTAAGACATTGTTAGGCATCTCCACCAATTTTTCATTTAGGCTGGTTATTTCCTTATCAATTTCGTCCATTTTTGACTTTAATCGATATACGTCTTTAAAATTAATTTTTTTTCTATTTTTATCGCTAACGAAATATAATCCCATAAAATATAAAAAAACAGCAGTAACTCTCTGTTGGCCATCCAAAACAACCTGTTTTTTGGTAGATTTATCTATGTACAAATACAACGGTGGGATAGGAATATCTTTTATAATTGACAATGCTAAAAAGGAAATCTGATTCTTAGTCCACACAAATCTTCGTTGAAATCCCGGAATGAGAAAATATCCTGATACCAATGAATTAATTATGGACTCTACCTGCAGTCCGCTTTTATTACAGTTTATAGTTGTATTCAGCACATTTTCGAAGATGTCTTCATATTCCGAAATTTCTTTTTTTTCTTCATACTCGTCGAATTCATCATCTAATCCACTGTCAAACCTTGACATTTTGTCATTTATAAGCTTTCCAACTTCCTCATCGATCATTTTCATATCACCCATTACTTTCTCCTTAACAATTTTACACTTTCTTCTATTATATCACACATTTCTTCCATCTCTTGCAATGTATTATATTTCCCAATTGATATTCTAATCGTTCCTTTCATGTACTCCTTGGGAAGCCCAATTCCTCTTAAAACATGCGACACCTCATCTGTCCCCTCATTGCAAGCAGAACCTGCGGACACACAAACTCCTCTTATATCCAACAAATTAATCAGCGCTTCAGCATCAATATCTCGAAAAGAAACACTTATATTTCCCGACATATGTTTATTATAATTCCCATTAAAGATAATATCTTCTATTCGGTTACTAATTTTCTCTCTGACAAATTGCTCTAACTTAACCACTTGTTCTTTAATTGTATTTAAATGTTTTATGTTATTTTCTAACGCAACCGCCATACCAACAATAGATGCTACATTTTCTGTTCCGCCACGTACTCCTTTTTCTTGCTTTCCCCCATAAATCAGTGACGTAATCTTAGCATCCTGCTTTTTATATAAAAATCCCATTCCTTTTGGGCCATTAAACTTATGTGCCGATGCCGATAATAAATCTACGCCTAACTCATTTACATTAATATTCTCATGGCCGATTGCCTGAACTGCATCTGTATGAAATAACGTATGATACTCATGAGCTATTTCTGATAGTGACTTTATATTCTGTATGGTCCCAATTTCATTATTTGCATATGCGATAGACACAATAGAAGTTTCTTTCTTAAGCACTCTTTTAAGTTCTTCTTCAGCAATAATCCCCTCTCGATTGACACTAAGATATTTTACTGGCACTCCTTTTCGCCGTATTGCTTCACAAGAATTAATGATAGCATGATGTTCAATTGCTGTCGTTATCACCTGCTTCTTTCCTAATATATCAGCATAGGCATTGATAACCCAACTATCGGCTTCACTCCCACCAGAGGTGAAAAAAATCTCATTTTCTTTTGCACCAATTATATCTGCTATTTTTACCCTTGCATTATTGATAGCCTTTTTTGACTCTACAGCCATACGATATCTGCTTGACGGATTTCCATATAAATCCGTCAAGTATGGAGTCATTGCCTGAAACACCTCAGAATCTAATTTTGTTGTAGCCGCATTATCTACATATATCATCCTACATTTCCTTCCACACAAATCCCTGGATTTTTTTATCTATCCAACTCACCAACCGCGTTCTGTTCTGAGTAATATAATTAGCCCACTCTGGCTTTATCGTAAGGCTCTTTTGGTTATCCGCGCCTGTAAATATAACATACATATTCCGTTCATCACTTCTTGAATACGCTTCAATTAGCTGGTTCTTTTGAAAATCCGTTTTTCCTTTTAGCTCCTCTGGCCAAAGATAGGCTAATAGCCTATATGGCACATAATTACATAGCGCCAATATCTTTTTCCTTATACCTTTATCCGAAGTATATTGGATAGCGTTAAGCACCTCTGATACCTTAGAAGATTCCATCAAATCTTCTTCCTCAACAACCATTACAGCCACATCATAGAGCTTATCTAAAGGTCGAATCCTGTGTTTTAAAGCGCATACATCTGAAAAAGAATAAGCGCACATCCAACATGCTAATTCATAAAAATCAAACATCCTTCGGTCTCTCGAAGCATTAACCAAAATGGCTTTTAAAAAATAAAGTTTATAGCTATTCATCAAATTCTTTCTACAAATCATCGTTTCCAGCTCTACTTCAAAATTTATCATCAGAACTCCCTCACCTTAATGTCCGGCATTTTAGAACTATATTCCATGTCCATAATTGAAAGTTGTGTTCTAATGATTTTTCGCTTCTCATATGCTGGCTTAAAACAATATGTCTCAAACTCTGTTTTGGTAATATCTTCAAGCGATACCACATGTGGAAATAATATCTTCATATAAGCAGTAGCCAAACGGATTACAGCAGTCGTATCCCTGCTGTCTGCGTTCTTCGGGATTTCAAGCAAATCTGTTACGAGCGCAGCATATTTCGAATTGGTTCTCTGCATCGACAAAATTTCTGAAAAGTATTCAACATTTAAAGCATATCCATCTAGCTTCAAATCTTCAGTAATTCGTGGGAGATACCACCCCTCTATCATTCCGTGAAATCGATCAAGAAGCGCAGTATCATGGAACACCTCCGGCAGTTCAGTAAAATACTTTTTATTAACCGGTCGTCTGTTACTATCTAAGTCGATATTACCAAGCAGGATTAAACCGGCTGTCGATGTTTGTTTTGCCTGTCCCATAGTAAATGTGCCTTGTTCTAAATACCCCTTTAACGCGCCCTGCAGTTCTTCCTTATTCTCAAAAATGATCGTTTTTATCTCATCCATCGATACAAACTCATAGCTGGGGATGATTCCTGGTTTATTTGCTGCCATGTCGTAAAACAATTTTGCTCTGGTAACCTTTCCCCCACTAATCTGCCAGCCATATTTGCTCAAATTATTAAATATATAGGACTTTCCCGTGCCTTTGGGCGCCAGTTCTATGATATTTAAATTAGGCTCACAGAATACCAGCAAACGCGTAATAAACAATAACTTTTGTGTATACGATCCAAACTGGCTGGAATATGGATTATACTCCATGCACTTTATTATAAAGTCAATCCATTCCGTAATAGAAAACCGTTTTCTCGCCTCACAATAATATTCAAAATCCGGAGCATACGGTTTAAATGGTTTAAATTTAGCTAATTCCGCATATCCTTTTTCTTTTCCTTCAGGGCGGATATAATCTAAAGTGACAATTCCCCAGTTTTCTCCTTCTTTAATCACTCCTCGTTGGGAGCGCATTACATAATCATTTACACGTCCCTCATTACTTTTAATACCAATATCCGGTATTGAAAATTTAAAAACTCCAGTTTTTAAATCTGACTCAACAATAACTCTGGCTAAAATCTGAATCGTTTCTCCGTTTAAAAGACGGCTTTTAATATCACTGTCCTTTGACGGTATATGTTTATCCAAAAAAGCAAATAATGCTTGCTTATCAACATTTTCATTTTCATCCGAATATCGCTTGATAAGCCAATCCTTAATAAAAGAAGGGATATTAACCCCGGCAAACATATTATAACGAGTTGCAGTTTTATAAATTGATTCTTCCGGAAAAATATTTCGGATTTTTTCATCCAAATCAGTCATCAAATAAATCATCCCCCATCTTTGTTGGCGGAATTGTCATGAAACTAAAATGCTGATTTTCAACACAGACCTCAACTGTCTGTTCAATCCCTCGCCTTAGTTCACCAATCCATATTTTCTCATTTTCATCATAAAGCAACGCCATATCCGTACCGTCCTTTGCAATCAGTTGGGCAGTCTCAGGCTTAGGACTTATCTTAAAAGCCACTTCCCTCTCTATGCCACTCACTTTGAGTTTCTTAGGGCTAACTCTATAGGTCTTGCTTCGTTTATTATTTTTGTGAGCAATAATTACCGGAACCATGATTTCTTCTGGCGTTGCTCCGCCATGAACTTCATATTTGGAAGCATTACAAAGGGATTGTTCATTCAAAGAAACAATCCATTGACGCGATTGTTCGTCAGTATAAACTATATAATCCGTAGAAGTTGGCACATTTTGCTCTCCTTTTATTAAGTAGCAACGACCATCATGATCCGCCTGAACATAGTTATATTTTTTTTCGCGTTTAAATAACTTATGCCCTACAGTAGCCCCATGATCTGCAATAATAGCGAAATCTTCAGCTCCTTCTTCCTCAATAATTTGACCAATAATATTTTCAAGAATTGTCAGCGCCTTTTCCAAATTTACAACATGGTAATAAATTTCGCCATGAATCACCTTCCTATCAAAATCTAGGTTCCACTGATATTTTGAACTATAAAATTCTTTTGCAGAAGAGGTAATTGATGGCAAGTGGGCTTTTGCATAGGTACAATATTCTACATCATAATGCCTTCGTTCTAACAGAGAAAATATATAATCCGCATATTCCGCTCCAACACCGTCAAGAACATATACGGTACCGGCAAAATTCTGTTTTTTCAATATACTTTCTGCATATTCGATCTGCCCGCTTGTATACCATTCATAAAACAAATCATCGCTCCCGTTCCATTCCAGCAATTCATCGTCATATTTTTTTCCATTATATATACCCATCCTACATTTGCGGTAGGAATCAAAATATGCAACGAGTCTATCCAAATATGTTCCTTCCGCCAATATGCAATCATTCTTGCTAAAATATTCCCATAAGTTAAGATATACTTTTTCAAGTTCTTTCTCTTTTACTAAACCTACCCGTAATAACCAAATTGTCAGTTGCCGTTCATAACTACTACAATCCGTCAAAATAGGAATCAACCTTCTCTGAATCGTTGCAGACAAATTTTCCATGTCTTTTGTGGGTAAATCTATATCTTCACTAAAATCAATCTTTTCTAGCTTCCGCTCTGTCTGTTCCTCTATAAGTTCACACAAAAACTTTTCATAACAACGTATAATTTGCTTATTACACTTAATATCCTGTTCTACTTTCTTAATCGAAACAATTAATTTTTTTCGTTCTTCATAGAAAACATCCTTTGTTTTTTCAAAAACACATCGATAAGCCTTTTCTATAAACTCTTCTGTGGATAGGCGGTTCAACGTTGACATCATATAATGGAGATAGGAATTAGGGTTATAAAATAACATTATGTAGTTCTGCATTAACCATCTCTTAAATGTCTCTGAAGCTTTCCACAGAGGATAAAGATTGTCCGTTGTAACTTCACGGACACTTAGCTCTTGTAAAATAACGGTTTTTAGCGTTTTCCCTTTCGAGGAATGAAGAAGGATAATGAGCCTTTTATAATACTCATCTAAATCTGCTTCGAACGGTACAACCTTCTCCACGTCATATAAATATCGCAACAATTCCTCATAGGTAGAAATTTTCTTAATATTATAAACATTATCTGGGCTAGCTTTCCCATAAAAGAACAAAAGTGTTTTAGAGGTGCAAATGATAGGTGCATTAACATTTATGTCAGAATTTCTCCACATCCCAAACCATTCGCTTGAATTGGTAACCTCATTCCCATGTCCTACACTGTCTAAATCATTGTTAATAAAGAAAATATGTGGCAAATCATCCTCCGCCGCCTCATTTAAAAAAGGGTTATACATATCCATACGCCGATGATTCTTTTTTACCATCATTTGAATCTGACTGTAAAGAGCAAAGCATGGTATATATATTCGCCTTTTTATATTTTTACCACTATTTTCTATTTCAAGTAAACTTATAAGCAAGACAATAAATTCCTCTTTTGATAAGAAACGGGCATACTCTGAAAAGCCAACAACAATATAGCTTTTGTCAGCGTCTAATTCATGCACTCTTCTTCGGAATTCATCAACTGTAATCCATCCATCTTCATGCGGTATAAAATTTTGAATATCAAGTATCTCCACCCCTGTATTCAATAAACCATTTATTCTTGAGCGAAGCTCCATCATACAGTTAGAAGTGTCATTTGATAATCTCATGCCGAAAAATCTTACCGGATATCGATCATATGAGCCTTGACGTTCCAAATCATCCTGAATAATGTTAACCATCCCGTCTATATCCATGTAATCCCCCTTATTAATTAAAGGAACCTATCAATGTCCTCCAATATATTGCTATATTTATCCATCAACATCTTAAGAACATTATATAGTTTATCACTATCTGATTTGCACAATCGTAATTTCTCCTGAACGCTCTTTTTAAGAGTATCTCGCAGAACTGTTCCATCACTGCCAACATCAAATGAAGCTTCTTGAACGGGCGTATCTTCGTTTGAACTTTCTCCGTTAAACTGATTACGAGAATAACTTTCTTCCTCTGCCTTTTGTCTGTTAATCATCCAAAGCAATATTTGTTCATGCACATCGCTCTCTTCCCAAAAGACAATATCGCCCGACATTTTTCCAGTCAAGAATTTTTTTACATCTGATAACCCAGACTCATTTTCCTCAATTTTTTCTAGTTCCAACAAGATATAGGTATCTAAACACTTCTCGCTCTCTACACTTGAAAACACATTAGATAATTCAACATCGAATTGCTTCACTCCTTCTAAAAGCTCTACGATAAACGGTTGCGAGATGTTTTCATCCGTACTCTTTGAAAACTTAAATAGTTTATCAATAAATGCACAGTACATATCTGTGTTATTTCCAACATACTTTAATGCCCATAATGGTGCTTTATTCTTATTCTTAAATTTTTCGCGAATTGCCCATTTGCTTTCCAGCAATCCCTCCTTGTCTTTTATACAAAAAATGGTATTGAGCTTATCAGTAAGCTGCTGCTCTTCTTCTGTACTCATCCGAACGACAAATTTATCATTAAATTTATTACTTTCCCAATATGTAAAAATTGCTACTATGATTTCCTTCATCACCGTCTTATCAATCCGCTGACCATTCCCGGAAGTATATAAGCGGTCAACATAAGGTTTTAAAGCTAAAGCCAGCGTTCCCATAAATAGTCGGTTCTGATAATACCCATACTGTGGTTCTGTAAGGAATTTAAGCTCATTAGCCAGATTAATAGAAGGTTCACTCTTTCGTGCCTCTATTTTCCGCTGTACTTCTTTACATACTCTTACAACAGGTATTGTTTCATCGTCAGAGACAAGCGTAAGCGTCTCATCAAAAAGCAACACATTTCCAAAAGAAAGTAAACACTTTACCGCCGCATCGCTATTTTTCGCATCTTGTTCTAAAACCGTTTTAGTAGGTGAATAAAGTATAAGTTCAACTGCTTTTTTGCTGTTTTGGTGATTCCAGGCCGTATTCGAAACCTCTATACTGTCAAGACCATACCGAAAAATTGTATTTATGTATTTATCTTTCAAATGCCTATTACACTGCGAAAAAGGCACATGAATACTATTGTTTCGAAAGACTATATCAGCCATACCAGATGATATTATTTCATCAACCCACTGCAAAATCCATCTTTCTGCATTTCTTTGCCCCTCAATACGCTCTTCATCCATTTGTAGGGAACGCGCCACTGCCTCCTGTGCCAAGCTATCCATATATGCTTCAAACCGTTTATTTCCCAATTCAGTGTTAGCAATAAGGAATATGGTATTTTCAAACTCAGGTTCTTTAGATATATTTAAAATCATATCTTTAGATTCCTCTATTGTCGCTTCGCTTCTCCCCAAGACTTCATCCAGCTCATGTGTCGCTCCTCTATACACAATCAGTGCAACTCTAAGCTTATATGGAACTACAAATTTTGCATCAACACGTCCCCTTAGAATATGTTCTTTTTCTCCTCCCCAAAAAACTTGAAGATCAATCTCCCTGGCTATATTGCTAGAGATGCTTTTTCTTAAATTTCCAATACATTTTATTGAATATTCCTCAAGTATTTTACTTACATTCTCTTTATTGGGATATAGCTTCATCTTTTCTTCTAAAATTTTTTTTGGCGGGAGAGAAGATGATGCAATTTCAAAAATACCATCCGGATTTCTATGAAGGATTTGATTCTCATCAATATCATCCAAAATCTCTTTAATCCGAGTCTCATCAAAAACACCACTAAAAGCAGCTATAATGTTTTCCGTACTTGGATTTACCATATTTTTTTCAGATTCATCTGCATCCGTTGTAGTCGCACGATATAAAATATTCAGCAAAAGAATTGTCTTAAATACAGCCGCATAATCAGAACCTTTTGCCTCTACTGATTCACCCGATAGTTTGAACTTATTTGTAATCGTATCAAAATGACCAGCCGAACTGTTTTCAAATGTTTTATAGAAAAAATCCCAAACATAATCCGCCGTTAAAAATTTCGAATCCTCAATATCATTATGAATGAATTTTTTAAAACCATAATCCTCATTGTTTAAAAATCCAAAAATACTTCTTTCCGCTTCACCAACCACTCTGGAGACGAATGTTGCTAAATAAGACGTGTATGGATGAAACGGATATAAACTAATTATTTTATCCTTAATCTCTGTTGCATTTACTGCATCCCTGACTACCACTTGATCGACAACATTTCTCACACTGGGGATATCCAAAAAGTTTTTTTGCCGTAATTCATCTAATATGGATACATGCTTTCTATCTAATGCCCCCGATAGGATATGGTAAGTTGTCGTAGGCTGCATATCATAATCCAACTCAATGAACCTAGCTTTAGCCATATTCCGTTCATCTTCTTTAAGTTCCTTATAGCTCCCTGTTTGTTCTAGACGTTTATGCGTCACAATAAAAAGATAGATTCCTAGAGTGTCCTTTCCTCCATCTGTCTCTGTTTTACTTAGTTCAGCAATATCTTGTATTTCGTTAAGAATGCTCCTTCTTGCATCACCATCTAAAAGTGAGGTGAATTCATCCCAAAAAAGCATTAGATAATCTGCGATACCACGCTCGGCCAGTTCTTTTTTAATTTCTGTCAACCACTCAATAATATTATGAGTTCTAAAGCCGCCTAAACCTGCAGCTTTTAATTCATCTGCAATTATACGAATAACTTTAGTATCATTTTTTTCAAGTTTATGTATAAGCTGTGTCTTATTCAAAGCATAACTATTAAGTTCTCTATTATTAGCCAGCAGATTCTCAAAAAAAGAGTCTAATGTTCCATTTTGCAGGATTTGCAATACCGATTGAAAGTCCGTTTTTGTGGAAATTTCAATACCTCTATCGTTTAATGCTGCCGCTACTCGTTGCTGAATCACATATGTAAAATCTGCAACATCGGTGATAGCATGTACTCCTTTAAATAAAACAGGAAATACTCTTTTATCTTTACGGAAATTTGCAATGCTGCTTCTAAGCTGTGCTTTACTAATGTTTAGCAAATAGTCTTCGATTGTATCAAAATCATCACACAATAGATGTTTTATTACAGCAACTGAATGACTTTTTCCCGTTCCGTAAGTTCCTTGGATCCAAATCGAATTACGGTTGTTATAAATAGGTGACGTAAAACAGTTTATAATTTTGCCCATATTATTTTCGAACTTTTCATTGGATATGAATGTCTTCCACGCATCACCACTATCCGATATAATATCAAACGCTGATTTAAAGTATTTTTGTACACCTATTATTTCCGAGTATTTCATATATCCTCCTACAAGAACAACGTACAGCCCTCTTCCTTAAATTGCATAATTTTGTCTTCAAGAATCTCTTTATCTGTATTTAGATAGTTGCTTAGACAATCCAGGCAGAGAAATTGTTTCGTATTCTTCCCAAGTAATTTTTTATTTAAAGCAGACTCGTCTTTACTGAGACCTTTACTGCATTCAATACACTTCTTCATCTTAAATCCTCTTTACAAGCCGTTCTAACACCATCTTAGAGGTAAATTCATTTATCAAATGAATATTTTCCAAACCGCCAAGTAAGTCTGCAGATAATATTTCTTTCGTAGTTAAACTTCTAAGTGCTTTCAAGAAATTTTCACTATCCATATTGAAAACATTATACACCCCCATACAACCCCGTTCGTAAATATCTGAAACTGTTAGTTCATACATATTATTTGTTTCTGCATTTTTATACAGCATGTATGCCACTGCCGTTGATGATATTTTCGAAGTGCCATATTTTCTAATAGTTTTAACTTTATTGCCTTGCATTGTAAGTAAACCAACCTTAAGGCTGCTATCCTCATCACTACTCGTTGTGCCTAATGGAGAATTTGTAAAAGTATTTGCCAAGGCATCAACAGGATTCTTTAAAGTAGCGCCTTGAAGGATTGGATAATCTTCTTTTAATAACTCAACCATATCAGCTTTAGAATACGTCATTTCGCTCTTAATTGTATTAACATACCAATTAACAATCGCTGAATTAAATGCTAAATTAATCCATATAATCTGCCATACTAATAATGAATTTGATGTGTAAAGCGGTTTTAAAAGTCTAGCCAAATCTGTAACCTTTTTTTCTTTTAAATCTACAAGTTCTGCCTCACGAAGCCAGTTAAGCATGGCAGGAATCTGTCTAGAACCAAGCTTACCATATCCATCAAACCAATCATCCATCGACTCAAAAAAAGTGATCAACCACTCTTCCCTCAAACCAAAGGTTGAATACCTATCTATGCCCGATGTTTTTGTAGCCGTGCCCATTGTCTTTCCTCCTTCGTACATTACCTTTCTAGTAGCAATAATGCACCCTTTAGTATTAACACCAAAACAATTATTACAATGAATGCATTTCTTTCTATCGATTTCTACAGAATCACGAATCGTTAATGCGCCGGTTGGACACTCAATCTCACACAAACCGCACAATTCACAATATGCTGTCTTTGTAAAAGCCTTTGTCAAATAACTGACAAGAAGAATCTTATCTGTTGTCCCTAATGCCTTAAAGCGGAGCGAGTTTTCTCCATATTTTACATCAAATTTGATAACAGTTTCCTTAAACTTTAATTCGCCCTTGTAATAATTATTATCTATCTTCTCAAGAAAATACTCTCCCAAAGTAGAAAACCATTTTTCCCAATCAACTTTAGGATTTAATATAATACACTCAAAGTTAGGCTCCTTTGATATGATGTCCATTCGTGAAGCATCTGAAATAAGTCCCTTACCACCTGCATTTTTTTTCCAATTTCCAGATGAAATATACTCATCTATCTTGGATTTGGCTGTAATTCCCATATTTATAGCCATATCCTCAACTACACTTATATAACTTTTTGCTATCTCTGGGTATCTTTTTCTAATTACATATTCAGACCAATCTGATGCAAATGGACAAACACCACATCCTACTCGTGTTAAACCCATTGTATATGCAGGATTTATCTCCAAACCATTTTTGTACATATACAAGAAAATCTCTGTAACATTCCATTTAAGAATTGCACGACAACTGATTAAATTAATGTGCTTTACGCCATCACCAACTCTGCCATATGTTCCCCGCCGCGCACTCTCATCGTTTCTAACCCCTTCAAAAACAACCAATTTAGGCTGTGACTTTGTTTCCAAAAGTTCTTTCATTTTCCGCCCAAATAGCGCTGTTTTTAGTACAGAACAACACCATCTGTTCATTCGGCTGGGAGGGCCATAACTTTTCCATAAATCCAACGCTGATTTTTCACTTTTGGCCTGTTCTAACTTGAATTCAGGATATCTTTGTTTATAAAATTTTTCAGTATTTTCTACCGTATCAATCGTGCATGGTAATTCCATACCTGTATTCGTAAAAACCACTTTGTATTTTTTAGGTGGAATTACCTTGCTCACTAGATCCAAAATCACCTGCGAATCCTTTCCACCGCTAAATGCAACCACATAACCAGAAATTTTTCTCTTTTGATAACGTTCATATGTCTCTTTTATAAAATCCATCGCCTCGTTTTCTGCAACTGTAATGCTATCTAAGTTGACCCGCACAAGCATCTCTAAATCTATAGGTTTTAGCACCATATTTTGTGCGTCAGGCATTACAATAACTGCTGGATCATCGTAAATATTTCCTTTTTTTGTTTCTGCAATTACTTCTCCACAATAATAATAGTTTCTATCTATCTCCCAACAAATAGGAACATTTTCCTTAGGCAGCTGAAACGCTTTATCCAATTCCAGCATTCTAAATTCCTCAACATACACTGGTCTTGGAGAGTTAATCGCATCTTTTTCCTCTATGTATTCAGATAACAATATCCCATTATTTTTTCTGTCCCACTTTATCTTAAACATTACAAATATTTCTCCTAACCATTCTATTTTCTATTTCTTACACTTATTCATTTCAGTACGACCTTCTGATCAGATCCAAGTCCTATATGATATCCAATTCATTATTGGCATTTAATCCACTCTCGTGCCTCCAGAATAGATCTTTGTAATAGTGTAGCATAACATTTTTAAATAAACAATATCTTTAGTTCTTACAGTATGTGTCAAGTAATCATTGGCACTTTTTCTTTCTTTTATGATGTCTGTTAACTTATTGAGTTTTCTAATAATTATTCGCCTAATTGCGCTATCGTTATCATTCCCTTTTTTTATTAGCAAAACGCAGCTCGAAATGCCTTCCTTGATGCTGTCTGTATCGCTTCTAAATAACAGCACACGGTTATTGGCCTTTTCTACATAGGAATTCTCTTTTCCATCTTTCCTGGATGCTTTCGCTGCGCTTAATTTCACCACCGCTTCCTGTAGCTCCATGGAGAATATCAGACCGTCTGTATACCGTTCTATCGTGCTTACCCGCTCCCGGTTCTCTTTCCAGTATAGCACTTTTGCCAGATGGTTGGCTCCGTTTACCGACCAGCACATTCGCCTGTTTTTCATCCGCAGCGTCAGCACTGTACAGTTTTGGTTCTCCTGGATCCCCATTTTTTTATATAGGATTCCTTCCTCCGGTTCCGGAATCCGGATGCGTTGTTTATGCTAGTACTACAGCGAACTATGGTATAAAAAGGGGGAATATTATGATGATGACTAATACAGCATTTGACCCATTATTATTAGAGCAGTGGACGGTTGATCTAAACAGTACTCAGGAAATTGAAGAGCTCTTAGCCCCATACCTGCATCAATACGATTGCGCATTTTCCTCTATCAAACAGCGGCTCCATTTTGCGGTCTTTGTCAGAGGCCTGCTTTGTCCTTTAGACCGTAAATCCATTGAACCTATTGCCCGGCATTTACCTGGTGAGAAGTCTGTGCGTCCTATGCAGCAGTTCTTTACCCGTGCACGACTGGATGGACCGGCAATCCTTGATACTTACCAGCAGCTTCTGTCTGCCCAGCTCAATCACCCTGGTGCCATGCTGTCCGTTGATGATACTAGTTTTATAGAGAAAGGAACCCATTCCATTGGGGTAAAACGGCAGTACTGCGGTAGACTGGGGAAACGGAAAAACTGTCAGTTTGGAGTATTCCTTTCCTATGCGAGGGATTCTGGTTACGGTCTTGTGAATTATGACCTTTATGTCCCACAGGAATGGTTCCAGGACTACTATCAGGACCAACGTAACAGATGCAGGTTTCTATCGCAGAGGGGCTTTGTTACAAAAAACCAGATTGCTCTGAACATTCTGAACCAAACCTTTGAAACAGGGAGGTTCCAGGCACAATGGGTCGGCTGTGATGGCGCATATGGCTGCGACCATGCTTTCCTGAATGGCTTACAACTGCCAGAGGGAGTATGGTATTTTGCTGCAACCAATGCAAGGGAACAGGTTTTCCTGGATCAGCCGCAGATACGCAGTCCAGCCCCCAGCAAGGGCCGTAGTGAGAAACCTGGCAGAAGCTCCGGAAGCGCCTTGGGAACAGGTGACGCTGGAGGAATGTTCAAAATTACCTATCCAGACGCAGAGGTTCACCAAGCGGGTGGGTATCCTGCCGTAAGGATAGGAACCTGAATTATGTGAAACCAGGGGAAGAAGGGGTTTTTGCTCCACTAGGAATAATTCCTATTCTTTCCAATAATAATTATACACTAACGTTCTTACATTCCGTTCTCTAAATAATTTACACTGCCAAGAATAAAGTCCCCCGACCGCTGTCCGAGAGTTTTATTCTTAACAGTGTTTTAACACCAGGCAGGAACGTTCCCTTCGGAATGCCTCCCCCGTTTTTCGGTCCTCAGAGTCAATCCGCCGTGTCATCACGATACCCGACTGAAACGTAAGCGTTTGATTGGTTCTTTCCAGGTTTAGTTGAACATACAATATTAAAGTTCTATAATCATCACATGGGGTGATTACATGGAAAGTACAATTATAAAATTATTAGATCCTGACACGGAATGCAGTAAATCAAAAATTAGAAATGGTAGTCTCTTTTCTATATTTGTGTTGGTGAGGTAAGAATTTCTAATTGCTGTTTATATTTATTCACTTCATACTTGTAACATAAAAAGTGCAGTCAACCTTTTCGATTGACTGCACTCACTATTTTCATTGTTTGTTATTGTATCCAAGCACCATCTGAACCTACTTGATATCCGTCTGGGGTTGTGGTGTCATGTAACATATAACCATTCCCATCGAAATAATACTGCTTTCCATTAATCTCTTTCCAGGTGTTTAATGGATAGGTGCCATCTCCATTGTCATACCACCAACCAGTAGAGTTTTTAACCCATTTACCTGTTGGCTGTGTTAGGTGGTGGAACCATTTGCATAGATGACATATTTTGCGTCTTCACCTAAACTCTCTACCGGTGTTCCTTCTGGCAGATAATACAACCAAAATTGCTGTACTTTTTCTGTCTCCTCATTTGTCAACGATATAAAATCACCTTCATCTGAAAAAATAGAAACCAATTCGCGCTCTGCCATATTGTCAAGAAAAGGACCATTCCAGCCATTACCATTTGCAATCTGAAAATCTTCTCTTGATAGTGTATTCTTTCCCACCATAATGATTTGGTAGGTCGTCAGCCAATCACTGTCGTAATCTTCAACGGGCTGTTGACCGAAGAATGTTATTACGGGTGTTTGACCTGCGAACGCTGTCGTAAACGAACCTAGTGCTAATAATGCTGATAAACCTAGTGTTACTAATTTCTTTGTTACTCTTTTCATGATCCTTTTCTCCTTTATTTGTCTGATTTTGATAATTAAAAAGCAAGGTGCTTTAGCTTTCACTTCACACCTTGCCATAAAATTTTTCGTATGACAAATAAACTTCTAAACATTTACACCTTGTCTAAAAGGTAATATTAGACTATAATGTTAATGCGTAGTGGTGGAGCAACCATTGTACCACATGGGACATGGGGATTCAATAGATATTTTGTCTTTGCTTTTTATCGTTATATACTAAGGAGATTTGAATTAAATGGAACGAACATATATTGTCACAATAAATGACCATAATATAATATGTAATACTGCTGACATGAGCATTGAAGAGCAAGAAACTGAATTGACTAATAATGAAAGTATAATCGCATCTACAACTAGTGTACCTACTTTTGGGTATAAATGTCCTATGTCTGGCTGATGCGTTCCGGAGAAGACAGGCTGCCGCCCATCGTCCTGTACCATTATTCAGAGACACGCGCCGGAGAACATGCCGTCAGCTTCCTGAAAGGAATCGCGGATGGTACTTATGTCATGGTTGATGGTTACAGTGGTTATAACAAGCTGAAAAAGATCCGAAGGTGCTGTTGTTACGCCCATATCCGGAGATATCTGATCGAAGCCATTCCAAACGGCCATGAAAAGGACTACAGCCATCCGGCGGTTCAAGGCGTTCTATATTGTAACAAGCTGTTTGAGTATGAACGCAGGTATAAGGAAAAGGAACTGACTTATATGCAGGTTTACAAATGCCGCCAGAAGGATCAGAAGCCCGTAGTAGAAGGTTTCATGCGCTGGCTGGATGCGCAGCACCCGTAAAAGGGAAGCCGCATGGATCGGGCAGTGACTAATATCCGAAATCAAAAAGACACGTTGATGACATATCTCGAAGACGGGCGCTGCAGCCTGAGCAATAATCCATCGGAGAATTCAATCAGACCGCTAACCTTAGGCCGCAAGAACTGGCTGTTCAGCGACAGCCAGGATGGAGCGAAAGCGAGTATGGTAGTTTATACCATGGTAGAGATGGCGAAAGTACATGGGCTGCACCCATACAACTATCTGCAATACCTGCTCGACAGCCGCCCTGGCAAAGATACTACCGATGCAGAGTTCCAAGATCTCGTACCATGGAGCGAAAAAGCCAGGATAGAATGTAACAAGAAATCAGAGTAAAACGCTCGCAACCCTGACATCACATGTTGGTGTCAGGGTAGATGTGTTGGGGTACCCTAACACTTGGCGGTTACCTTGTTTCAACTTTGCTCGTCATTATCATATCAGCCGCTTTGCTAGATGTAATTTTTCAGCAGCCTCATTTTTAGCCCGATTTTTCCGCAAAAGCCACTATATATTGTGGTTTTAGTCTCTATTTTTTGTCTAAACCACAATTCCGCATCATTATTATACACTCGACATGCACCGTCCCCGGAAACATATCCACCGGCCACACCTCCCCCGCCACATATCCCAGCTTCCTCATATACCTCACATCCCTGGCCAAAGTCTCAGGATTACACGACACATATACAACCTTCCCTGCTCCCATCTTCCCTACAGAGTCCATAAACTCTCCTGTACTGCCGCTCCTTGGCGGATCCATAATCACCACATCCACCTTTTCTCCCCGTTCAGCCATATTTACCAGGAACCGTCCCGCGTCATTGCAGTAGAAGCGCACATTCTTCCTATCATTCATCTTGGCATTGCTCACCGCATCCCGCACAGCGTCCTGATTTAATTCCACACCAATAACCTGCCCAGCCTGTTTGCTGGCAATGATCCCAATGGTTCCAATGCCGCAGTACGCATCCACCACCAGTTCCTTTCCGGTGAGGCCTGCCAGTTCCAGCGCCTTTCCATACAGCACTTCCGTCTGGACCGGGTTCACCTGATAGAAGGATCTGGAAGAGATACGGAATCTGCAGCCGCACAGTTCGTCCACAATATATCCCTTGCCATACAGCACATGTTCCTTGTTCCCCAGAACCATACTGGTACCGCGCCCATTGATATTCTGTACAATGGTGGTGATCTCCGGATGTTTTTCCCTCAATGCCTTAACAAAATTATTTTTAGATGGAAATACAGGAGATGCCGTGACAAGCACCACCATGATCTCATTGGTTGTAAATGCCCGGCGGATCAGCACATGGCGCAGTAGTCCAAAGCCAGTATCCTCATTATAAATACGTATCTTAAATGACTTGAGCATATTGCGAATTGTGCCGATAATCTCATCCGCCTTTTCATCCTCTATCATGCACTTCTCCACAGCAACCACATCATGGCTGTTCTCCTGGTAAATACCAGAAATCACATTTCCCTTTTCCCAGGCAAACACAGCATGTACTTTGTTGCGGTAATGGAATGGATCCTTCATTCCAATGATCGGTTTAACAGGGCAGATGCCCTTAAACAGTTCCTCCACCTGCTTCTGCTTTTGCTTCAGCTGTTCACTGTAATCCCGATCCAGTATCTGACATCCCCCGCACCGTTTCATAACCGGGCAAAGTCCTTTTCCCTCCGGCTTTCCTTTTTTATCTGCCATCCGGTCAGATACAGGTCTGCCCATCTTCCGTCTATCCGGGCTCTGCCAATCCGTCATCCGTTGATCCACTGTCTGTCTTTCTGGCCTTCCCTTTCCTACCCCCCTTTTATCATTCAAACCGCCAATATTCTCACTGGACTTACCCATTCTAAATCCTCGCTCATCTCTGCCGCTGCGCAGTTCCCGTTCATCCCTCTTATCCTTACGCCGGTCATCACGCTGCGGTCCTCTATCCCCTCTCTTGGCCGCTGCATCCTGTTTTCCCCCGTGATTTCTCCTGGACATTTTATCCAAATCCTTACCAGGATGTTTATCAGTATCCTTGTCCGTATATTTACCGGTATGTCTATCGGTATATTTATCACTATATTTATCGTCATATTTATCACTATGTTTGTCCATATATTTACCGTCCCCCCTGCCACGAGTACCGCCAACTTCCGCCTTTTTCACCGGTCTCTGCTCCCACCGCTTCTCTGCTTTCCCCCCGTTCCTCTTCTCCGTTCTGTTCCCGCTTTCATTTCCACCAATTCGGCTCATTGTCTTATTCTCCCATTCTGACAGCTGTTTTTACTTAAAAACAGTACAGACAGCGGCTCGATCCCCGCTCTCCTCTGCTATAACATATTTGTCATCATCACTTCATGTCGGTTTTTGGGGCGCTTGATCCCTCTAAAAACCCTATCGACATTTTACCATATATTTAATATAATGTGTAATTTTATCATATATCCGCCCAATCCCCTCCCACATCACCACCAGCTGCCTGCAATTATCACCCAAGTTATCACCCAAGAACGGATACAGACATGATCACACATTCCCACACAGTCTCCGCCGTTCCATCCACATACAATTCCACACATAATCTCACATATAATCTCACATATAATCCCACATCTGCTCCCGATCCCCCATACAAGATCGACCCCACCCGATACATTGGAAAGCCATCCGATCCCACCGGACGCATTTCTCAGGAGATCCGCTCCTACGAACTTTTGGGCTCCCTCCTCATTCCCTACATTCGCCTGGACCACGATGCCATGCCGACCGTAGAGGCATGCCAGGAGATCGACAAACTGCTAGAACTGAAGGTATACAAAAACTTATTTCTGCGAAATGCTCAAAAGACCGGTTTCTATCTGCTTATGCTTCCCGGCAATAAAAAATTTAAAACCTCTGTTTTATCCAGACAGCAGTTCTCACCTATCATTTGCGAAACCGGAATATATGAAAATGCATCTGGATATCACGCCCGGTTTCGTCAGTGTCCCTGCCCTTATGAATGATGCAGAGTATCATATCCAGCTGCTTATTGACAGGGATCCAATGCAAAAACAGGAATATTTCCCCTGCCATCCCTATGTCAATACATCCAGTATCAAATTCCGTACCCGGGATCTGTTGGAGGAACGCCTTCCGGCCATGGGCCATTCCTATATCGTGGTAGACCTTCCAGGTGCGTAACAAACACTCCCCCTATTGGCAGCCACACCACTCAAAAACCGGAGCCATCAAAGACAGTCATTGATATGCTCCCATATCACATGCTCCGCCTGATGGTACTCCGGTTTCTTTTTCACCAATTTTCCTTATAATCTCCGCCTTAGATCGCCGCTGTCACATCCTTCAGCCACGCCCTCTCATCCTCATTCAAATGGGGGCCGATCTTCTCATATACCTGTCTGTGATACTCATTTAAAAGCTCCACATCACGTTCTGTCATCAGCGTTTTGTCAACCACTTCCAGGTCAATGGGGGCAAATGTGAGAAATTCAAACTTCAGGAACTGCCCATACTCATTTTTTTCATCCTTTACGCACACGGTCAGGTTCTCTGTCCTGATACCGTGGCTTCCCTCTATATAAAGTCCCGGTTCATCGGATGTGATCATACCGGGCTCCAGAACCCCGTTATCCTGGCGCTCAGGCACCATTTTAAACCGGATCCCGTTAGGCCTTTCATGGCAGTTAGACAAGTAGCTGACGCCATGGCCTGTGCCATGTTCAAAGTTAAGCCCCCTGCTCCACAATGGTTCCCTGGCCACATAATCAATACTCAGTCCTCTGCAGCCGTGAAGGAACTTCACCGCTCCCAGGCGCAGCATGCTCATAAGTACCAGTGTAAAATGCTCCTTTTCCTCGTCTGTCACCGGTCCCAGCGCAATGGTCCTGGTGATATCCGTGGTTCCCTCATAATACTGGCCGCCGGAGTCCACCAGATACAGCCCCTTTGGCTCCAGGGGGATATTGGTCTCTTCCGTAGCTGAGTAATGACACATTGCCCCATGTTCCCCGTATGCGGATATGGTTGAAAAGCTGAGTCCTATGCAGCCCTCCTGTTCCATCCGCAGTTTTTCCAGGTAATCAGACACACTGATTTCATCCATGGGAATCCTGCCAATGTTTTTCTTCAGCCAGTAAATGAATTTGGTCACCGCCACGCCGTCCTTGATATGGGCATTCCTCTCATTTTCAATCTCCACATCATTCTTAACAGACTTCATCAGCGCGGTGGGGTTCATCCTGTCAATGATCTTATTGGAGCTGTCCAGCAAACGGTAGATCGCATAATTGACGCGGCTTTTCTCCAACAGCACCTTCTCATTCCTGAAACCTTCCACCATATCATAAAGTTGGTCATAAGGCAGCACCGTAACCCCAATATCTTCCAGATACTGCCTGGTGGTAATGTCCTCTCCATTATCCATATACGGATATGCCCGATGCTCCAGTACCTCCTCATTTACAAACAGATACAGCTGTTCCATGGTAACCACCACATAGGACAATACCACGGGATTATGGCGTATATCGCCACCCCGGATATTTAAAAGCCATGCAATGTCATCCATGGATGTGAGCACATGGACCGAGGCATGAGCTTTCTTCATGGCCTCTCTCACATCCTGTATTTTATCTTCGCTGCATTTTCCTGCATACTGCTGGGCCAGAACCCAGGCCGGCTTTGCCGACAACTCGGGCCGGTGATCCCATATGCTTCCGATCAGATCCAGTCCATAGGATATCCTGACGTTCTTGTCTTCCAGCACATCCTCCAGATTTAACCCGGCCGCCGCATTAACCACCCGGCCGTCAAATCCAAGGCACCCCTTTGAGGGAAGCGTCTGCTCCAGATATTCCTCTACATCAGGTACGCCCTCCCGTCCCATTTTCATCATGGTCACCGAGGTTCCCTCCAGTTCATGGGAAGCCTGGACAAAATAGCGACCGTCCACCCACAGGCAGGCCTCATCCATGGTCACCACGGCCGTTCCTGCCGAGCCTGTGAATCCTGTGATATATTCCCTGCATTTAAAATGCTCTCCCACATATTCAGACTCATGAAAATCTGCTGTTGGAACCAGATATGCGTCCATCCCCTGCTCCTTCATCAAAGCACGAAGTGCACACAGTCTTTCCTGAATCACACCCATCATCTATTCCTCTCTTTCTCTTGATTAACACTTTTTCCCAAACAGTGCTGTCCAAACCTTCAGCCCATCTATCTCCCGCACCTGCGCGGGTCGTCTAACCCGTGCCATGTAACCCGCTCCATCTAACCTGCGTCATCTAATCTAACCTCACCCATGGTTCCCTACACCGGCTCACGCCTCATCGCATCCTCAATGGCGGCTCCAATCCCTTCATTATAAGTGGGCTGCGCCCTCATGGCAAAGGACATTTCTTCCGCAGTGAGCCCATTGGCGATAGCAGTGGCAATCTCCCCGATCATGTCCGTTGCACGGGGACACATCATCTGAGCGCCCACAATGGTATTGGAGTACGCCTCGAAAACCAGGCGGATAAATCCGTTCTCCTCACCGGATATGATGGACTTTCCATTGTCCCTCATGGAAAAATGTCCGCAGCGCACCTTTAGCCCGCCCTGTTTTGCCCGCTCCTCCGTAATTCCAACCGTGGCAATCTCCGGATCCGTGTAAATACAGTTTGGCACAATGGGAAGGGACACAAACATGCCGTTGGGCACTACCTCCAGCTTGACGCTGTGAGCCCTTCCCGCGATCTTTTCCACTACGTACGTGCCCTGGGCCGCCGCCACATGGGCCAGCTGTGTCCTGGCAGCCACATCCCCTATGGCAAATACGCCCGGCTCACTGGTCTCAAAATCACTGTTCACTGCAATCTTTCCATTCTGCATTTCCAGGGAAATGTCCTTGCCAAAAAGCTTATCCACATCCGGGCGCCGCCCAATGGCCATCAGCACCTGTCCTGCCCTTGTCTTTATGGGTTCACCCCCATGGTTGGGCGTGATCACACAGCTGAGGCTTCCCTCTTCCTCCATGATCTCAGTGACCGTGGCATCGCAGTATACCTGGATACCTTTGCGCCGAAGCTCCTTTTCCAGTTCCGCCGACATGACGTCATCCATGGGAGCCATCAGGTGCTTCTGCTTTTCCACAATGGTCACGCTGGAGCAGAGATTGCTGAACATGGTTGCAAATTCCACTGCGATCACGCCTCCGCCCATAATGGTCAGGCGGTCAAAATTCCAGTTTTCCGCTGCCAGAAGCCTGTCGCTGTTCCACACTCCCGGCAGGCTTGCCCCAGGTATGTCGTTCATCATGGGGACGGCTCCTGTTGCTATTATGACTGCATTTCCCTGAAGAAATTCGCGTCCGCCTTCCGCCAGTTCTACCTCCACGGTCCTGTCCCTGCGCAGGGTGGCTGTCCCGTGTATGATCTCCACTTTCTCCCGGTCAAATCCGGCCTCTATGCCTTCGCGGTATTTTGCCACGGCCTGCTTTTTGTATTTCTGCATCTTTCCGAAATCAAAGGCAATAAAGTCCGTTGATACGCCAAACACATCGCAGTTCTGCATCATATGGAACATGTTGGATGCATGAAGCAATGCTTTTGTGGGGATACAGCCCCTGTTGACGCAGGTACCGCCTATTTTCTTTGCCTCAACCAGCGCCACCGAAAGGCCAAACTGCGATGCCTTTTGTGCCGCTGTATATCCGCCTGGTCCTGCCCCAATGATTACCACGTCAAAATTTCTTGCCATATCAAATCTCCATTTCTTTTATGTAACTGTTCAGGGCGGCTCATCTTCTTGACCGGAAAACCGGTCAAGAAGCATCGGATGTCCATCCGATGTGAAAATGGGGACGAAAACGGACTTATAAGCAAGCTTAACGCCCGCTTTTGCCCCCATTTTCCCGCCGTCCTGAACTGTTACCCTTTTATTTTAGATCCATCCAAAATGCCTGCAGGCTTTCCAGACCCCATCCCTGTCAATATCGTCCGTAACATAGTCAGCCACTGCCTTCAGCTCATCCACTGAGTTTCCCATGGCGATCCCGATCCCCGCCTCCCGGACAATCTCATAATCATTCATGCTGTCTCCAAATGCAATGGTGTGCTCCATACCGATCCCGTAAAACTCGCAGATACGCATAAGCCCTTTTGCCTTGGACGCCTCCCGTTCCACCACATCAGCTCCCATATTTCCAGAAAACATGGGGAATTTAAAATCCGGAAAATGCTCCTCCATCTCCTTGGCCCCCTGGGGCCCTCCTATGTATGCCAGGGTCCTCACCGGCAGCTCCATCAGCTCCCAGCCATCCCTGTAATTGCGCTCCGACACTCCCCAGCGGATCTCATCCATGCGGGTAACCCCTTCCGGATGAATATAATAATCATATCCTCCCGTGCTGATCCCCATGGAATAGCCATGCTCATCCGCATAGGACAGCAAAGACCTCAGCCGGTCCTTGTCCATCTGATGCTCAAACAGGACATTTCCTCCTGCTACCACCCGGGTGCCGTTCATATGAATGACCCCGTCCGGTTTGATGATATCGCAGTACATGGAACTCATTTCGTGGTCCATGTTTCTTCCGCTGGCAATGACGATCACGGAATCCTTCCTAATATGCTCCAGGGCCTCCATTGCGCTGGGAGGGACCTCCCATGTCTTGTGATCCAGTAACGTCATGTCAAGATCGAAGCTGAAAATCCGCTTTTTTACTGCATTTTCCTGTGTCATTCTTATTTTCTCCTGAATAAATTAAAATTAGGGCTTTTCAAAATGAAAAATCTTTGCTATAATCATAGAGGTTCGAGAACGGAGTATGGCGTAGCTTGGTAGCGCGCTCGGCTGGGGGCCGAGAGGTCGCAGGTTCAAATCCTGTTACTCCGACTGTGGAAACCCTTGATTTTACTGGAAATCAAGGGTTTTTTGTTACCTTGTCATCAGTTTACATAAAGCATTTTCCCAACAATCTTCTAACAATCTTCCAACACTTTTTCTACGCCGGCAGCCGAATCAAGTTATTTTACCTTCTCTTCCGCACCTTTTTCTAATGCAAGTACACTGAATTTTCCACTTAGAACAGAGCCTATGTTACTCTCGGGATACGTTCGGGATACGTTTTCCTTGTGTATTGTAAAAGTTCAATACTGCATAACAGCACTTTCCTTTAGTTTGTAAGCTACCAGTCATATATCCCATCTTCCTTTGTCCGGCAACTCTGCAAATGAATCATTGCTATTATACCCCAAACACAGATAATCTTCAAGATAAGCTGATTGGATACGGTAAAGACACCCAATTCTTTTGGATTTCGCTGTTCCTGACCGAAGCAGTTTGTAAACACTGCTTCGGCTAATACCGAGAATCTGTGTTATCACGGATATAAGACCGGCCACTGCATCTAAACAGTGCCGCAAAGGCCAGATTAAAGCGTTTAAAGCCGGATGTGAATGGCGCATTACTCGACTTGCATCAGAGCATTATATTTTTACTGCCAGTCATTATTCACCTTAGAAACATGATACCCATAGATTGCTTTTCTTCTAAATTTGGGTGCAAATATAATATGGTATTTACACATCCAACTCATATGTGTTAATGTATTTTTGTCCATTAGGGCACCCCAAGTTTTTTATTTGTGGCTTGTTAACCTACTTTTATTATAGCTGGAAGTTTTGAATATAACTAGAAGTTTGACTCCCTCCCCCTGTAAAACAGGGTTAAAAACCATCTGGCAACATCACCTTTGCCTGTAATTTACCGTACCAGAGCTTTACTCTTTTGCATATTTATCATTAATTTGAGCACCCAACACTACTTGTTATCCACAGATACATCATTTTTGCCAAGAGATACACGCAGTATTGATTCATACTTACCCCTTCCCGTTTGGAGTGCTGTGTCAGCTGCCGGTGCAATGATTTCGGCAAACGCAGTTTAAACTGGCCTGAATACTTTTCCAAATCATCCGGCTCCAAAATATCACAGCCTGACTCTAGAGCGTATTTGAAAATAACATACAGCCGGCAGAAAGCAATTTTCAAACAGGCTCTAGCGCTGCTTCCAGCCATGCCAACTTTGCATCCTTAACATTGGCTATTGCCGCTTCCATCGTATCCGTGCAAGTAATACGCCCCTTTAAATCAGGATATGACACCACATAACCTCCCTCGGATATATCTTCCACTGTCTCCATTCTGTACCCTCAGCGTACAAGGAAGCTTGATATATTCATCAATCGTTCCCATGATCTGACGCCCCACTTCCCACAACTTCCTTTACCATCTGGACATATACTTTTTTAATCGGCTCATGCTTTGGGTTCGTTATCGGCATACAGCCTGGCTTACAAAATGTATTAGGTTGTAACCACCTCCGAACTCCTTTGGGACCATCTGCTCCACCGTTGTATCCCCAGGGCAGCGAAAGACGCTTTTAATTCACTCCAGCCGGCCATAATCAACCTATCTCATGGTCTTTCTTGCATCCAAACCGGCAAAGTTAAGCATAGGAGCCATTTATACGGATGACAGAGGTGGTGATCACAGCAGATGTTCGGCAGTCTGAACTCCATGGAAATACACATATATAAAAGTCACGGCCTTTAGAAACCAGGACCGTGACTTTTCTGCATACAGATAATAACTTCCACTCACACATCTAAAGAACCGATGTCAAATCCTTCACACTGGACCTCACAACCAGCCGCCCGGTGATCTGCGTTTTCATAGGCATGAAACGCGGATCCTCAATCAGCTGCATCAGCTGGATGACAGACTGCTTGCCCATGATGTTCCGCTGCACATGGATGGTGGTGAGGGCAGGGGAACTGATCGAGGAATAGGGGATGTCGTCAAAGCCCATAAGGGACACATCCTGGGGGATTTTATATCCCTTTTCCTTCAGGGCCTTCATTGCCCCCAGCGCAATGGTATCATTCTCAGCGAAAAAGCAGGGCGGAAGGATTGGCTTTTGCTCCAGAACCCGTGCAAAATCATCCCGCGCCCCCAGCATGGTGGGTTTTACACGAAATTCATTGCGCGGGTCAAAATGGAAATCCATTTCTTTTACGTATTTGATAAAAGCATCGTGTCGCTCGTTGAAGTTCTCGGCTCCCGTGGTACTGCCCAGGTAGCCCAGTTCGGTGTGTCCGCATTTTCTTAAATACTGCAGGGCGATGTACACATTCTCTCCATTGTTCATGCATACACTGCTGCAGTAATGGTTGGGAACCGTATTATCCACCACCACATAAGGGATGGGGATGGAATCCAGATGTACGAAATCCTCCCTCATGACTTCTGTGGCAATCAAGAACATTCCGCAGTATTTGCTGTAATCCAGCGAATCAAGGGCGGATTTAAGGCCTGTCTTTACCACGGTCAGGGTCATGCCAATCTGCTCTGCACGGAGCTGTTCTTCAATTGAATCAATAATCATGGTAATAAACCCCTGGTTCTCTTCTACCAACAGACCGCTTTTATAAAATTTCACCACAAGTACATTCTTACCGCTTTTAGGTTTGCGGACAGGAGGCATGTACTGGTAAGTCTTAAGTGCGTCTAATACCTTTTTACGTGTCTCCTCGCTTACCCCTTTTTTACCGTTTAACACAATGGAAATGGTTGCGGGTGAAACACCAATCTGCTTGGCCAGTTCTCTGACAGTCATATGGTTTCTCCCTTTCCGGAATGCAGAAAGAATGCAGTAAACATCTTTAAACAATCCCTGTAACTTACGAATCATACTATGATGAGATTATAGCACACGGTATGAAATGGGTCAATTCTTTACAGAGAAAACAATATGTGTTTACTAAACAACATATAATACAGCAGTAACCAGGGGCATATTATTTTTTGATTTGTTCAACCAAAATGCACAATAAATATAATTTAATATGTAAAATAATAACAAATATGTCAAATATATATTGACACGCCAAAAGAATCGTTGTACTATTTAGTTAACACGTAGGGAGCAGTTCAAATAATGTTTAGTAAACAATTTCAATAAAAAGGAGGAAACGTACGAATGAAAAAAATGAAAAAAGTGGTCAGTGTGATTGCGGCAATTACCGTGGCAGCATCATTGCTGGCAGGGTGCGGCGGTTCAGGCGGTTCAGGAGCCACCACGGCAGCTGAGACCAAGACGGCAGAGACCACGGCGGCGCAAGCAGAGACAAAAGCAGCACAAGCAGAAACCGCAGAAGCAACAGCTGCAGAGGAAAACCCGGTGGCAGGCAAAAAAGTAGCTTATATCATGCTTCTGCCATCCGCAACCATCTTCCAGATGTGGAAGGATTCCTGCGCATCCCTTTGCGATGCCCTGGATGTAAAGTTTGATTTCTTTTTCTGTGACGGTGATTTTAACAAGTGGCAGGACACCATCCGTACCTGTGCATCTGCGGGATATGACGGACTGCTGGTCAGCCATGGCAACCAGGATGGTTCTTATGTATTCTTAAAGGAGATCACAGAGCAGTATCCGGACCTGAAGATTGTTACATTTGACACTCAGTTTTACACCGATGGCGAGTATCAGAAGCTTCCGGGCGTTACCCAGATGTTCCAGCAGGATGAGTCTCTGGTAACCGTTCTGCTTGACCAGATGATCGAGGAGTACGGTGAGGGCGTCCGCCTGATCAAGGTATGGAGAGGCCCTAACTACAACAGCCCGTTTGACCGCCGTGAGGTTGGCTGGCAGAAATATGAGGCGGAAGGCAAGATTGTGACGGTAGGCGAGGTACAGCCGCTGCAGGATTCAGTTGATTCCGCCAATACGGTTACAGCCGCATATCTCCAGGGCGTTAACCGTGCGGATGTGGACGGCATCATTGCTTATTATGATCTGTACGGCCAGGGTGTTTATAATGCAATTGCTGAGAATGACAATTTCAATGGCAAGAATGGCGATGCACTTCCCATGGCGTCTGTTGACATTGACCCGGTCGACATTACCAATATGCAGACCCGTCCCGACATCTGGACCGCGGCAGGCACCACTGACTGGACCATGAACGGAGAAATCGGAATGCGTATCCTGATGCTGCAGCTTGCAGACCAGTATGACAAGATTTTTGACCCGGCAACCGGAAAGAACGGTGTGGTCGTGGTAGAGGTTCCGGGAACCGCAATCAAGGCTGATGCGCTTCAATCAGATTCCACAGTAGAAAACCTGGGGACTATCGCAGGTGAAACTTACGGTAACCTGGACTATCTGTCTGAAGCAGACTGGATGCCAAAGGATTTAATCCACTAATAAGCTGACAGTGAAAAACGAGGTTTTCTTTCGCACACAAAACCATAGGCAATCGTTTTTTAAAGGGAAGCGCGGGTTTTGGCCTGCGTTTCCTTTTTTTAAAAAGATTTTATCGCTGAAAAGAGGGACTCCATGGATAGGATCAAATTAGAGACAAAACGTGTTTCCATTGAATTTCCAGGTGTCAAAGCACTTGATGATATTGATTTTGAAGTGACAACCGGTGAAATCCGCGCAGTGGTTGGAGCCAACGGCGCGGGCAAGTCAACGTTGATGAAGGTGCTGGCAGGGGCCAATTCCAATTATACGGGGGAAGTGTTCTTAAATGATAAAAAGGTTGAGATCAGAACACCGGTGGATGCAAAAAAACTGGGAATACAGATTGTTTATCAGGAAGTGGATACTGCATTGTATCCTACTTTATCAGTGGCAGAGAATATTGTCCAGAACGATATGGTCATGGGAAAGAGCGGCTATATCGTAAACTGGAATAAGGCATATAAACAGGGGCGCGCGGCCCTGGACCGGCTGCATATCAGCCGTGACCAGGTGGATGAACATGAGCTGGTACAGAACCTGTCCCTGGCTCAGAAGCAGATGGTGCTCATTGCCAAGGCTATCCGGTCAGAATGCAATTTTCTGATTCTTGACGAGCCGACAGCTCCTTTGAGCAATACGGAAACAGAGGAACTGTTCCGTATTGTGCAGCATTTACATAAAACAGAAAATATAGCAATTCTTTTTATCTCCCACCGGTTAAATGAAATTCTGGAAATATGTGAGAATTATACGGTGATGCGAAATGGTAAGATCATTGACACAACGCCGGTAACAGGGCAGACAACCACAAAAGAGATTGTGGAGAAAATGCTGGGACGTGCCTTTGAAGAAAATTTTCCAAAAGAAGCCTGTGAAATCGGTGAAATGCTGTTTGAAACCCTGCATTTATCCGGCGCACGCGGCAAGGTAAAGGATGTTTCCATCCAGGTAAAGAGCGGCGAGGTGGTTGGAATCGCAGGTCTGGTGGGCGCAGGCAAATCCGAACTCTGTAAAACCCTTTTCGGCGCATTTAAAATGACCGATGGCAAAATCATGCTTAAGGGCAGGGAGTTGAAGATAGCAAACCCATCGGGCGCAGTGAAGAACCGCATGGCCCTGGTGCCTGAGGAAAGACGTAAAGAGGGGGTTTTGGTTCATGAAAATGTCAGTTTCAACTTATCAGCCGCATGCCTCTCCCGATTTTGTACCGGTCCTTTTATCCGCAGGCGAAGGGTTGACGACAATGCCAAACGGTATGTAGAGGACCTTGGAATCTCCACGCCCAGCGTGAGACAGCAGGTAAAAAACCTTTCCGGCGGTAACCAGCAAAAGGTTGCGGTTGGAAAATGGCTGGCAGCGGACTGTGATATCTATATCTTTGACGAACCCACAAAAGGAGTGGATGTGGGAGCAAAGCAGGATATATTCCATCTGATCAACCAAATCGCCAAACAGGGCCACGGAGTGATCTACGCATCCTGCGAAAACTCTGAGCTGCTGTCCTTAACAGATCGGATGTATGTGATGTATAACGGAACGGTGATGGCGGAACTGGAGACAGCTAAGACCACGGAGGATGAGATCATGTACTACTCGGTTGGCGGAACAGATAATAAAAACCGGATTCAATAGACAGGAGGGATACTGTAGCAATGAAAAGTCGTACAAATGTTAAAAGGTTTCTAGTGGATTGGGCTGCAGTCCTGGCATTGCTTGTTTGCTTTATCGCATTTACTGGGTATAAAGGAAGCGCCTTTATGTCGGGAAGCAATATGGTTAATATCCTTAGGGCAATGGCCATCAATACGGTATTTGGAATCGCAGCAACCATTACCATGGCACCGGACGGATTCGATATGTCTGCCGGGACACTGGCAAGCTGTTCTGCCTATGTGTTCGTATCAGCCTATCTGTGGCTTGGGATGTCCCTGGGGATGTCCATCATTACCTGTATTTTTGCTACCCTGGTCATGTACCAGCTGACCATGTTCCTGATCCTTGTGTGCAAAATTCCGGACATGCTTGCCACTTGTGCACTGATGTTTGTCCATCAGGGTATCGGTCAGTGGTATATTGGCGGAGGCGCAGTATCCACGGGCATGAAGACCTCCTGGGGGGCTATGCCTGCCCGCACCGCTCTTTCGGAATCATTTTCAGCCATCGGACGTGCGCCGTGGATTATCATTATCATGCTGGGATGTGTGTTTGTGGCTTATCTTTTCCTTAATTTTACCAAACATGGCCGTTATCTTTATGCCATGGGCGGAAACAAGGAGGCCGCCAAGCTGTCCGGCATCGATGTTAAGAAGTACCGCTATCTGGCAGGTATGATTACCGCAGTGTTCATTGCGGTCGGCGGTATCCTGGTGGCCTCCAGAGGAAGTTCCGCACAGGTTATGTGCTGTGACAATTACCTGATGCCTTCGCTGGCAGCTGTTTTCGTGGGACGCACCGTAGGCGGCGCGGAGAAGCCCAATGCGCTGGGAACCATGATTGGCGCCATGCTGGTGTCCACGCTGGAGAACGGGCTTACCATCTGTGCTGTTCCGTTCTATGTTCTGCCTGCAGTAAAGGGCGCTGTTCTGGCACTTGCGCTTATTGCAGCTTATGCATCTAAGAGAGAAGATTAAGTAGGAGGTTACTACATATGTCAAGATTTAATCATTATTTTCAGATGAATGTGGATGATGTTATCGAATACACACTGGAGAAGGCAGGGGAGATTCCCTGGGACCGTGATTCCATGGAAGCAATCGTACCATCGTCCCATGGCAACTTAAACTATGTGTACCGGGTCTGGGACGGCAAAGGCCATTCCATCTATATCAAGCAGGCGGGAACCGAGGCCAGGATATCCAAGGATATGAAGCCTTCCAGGGACAGAAACCGCCTGGAATCCGAAATCCTTATGCTGGAAGATAAGTTCGCGCCCGGTATGGTGCCTCATGTGTATTTCTTTGATACCATAATGTGCGCCTGCGGAATGGAAGACTGTTCTGACTATGCGGTCATGCGGGATGCCATGCTGAGACATGAGACTTTTCCAAAGTTTGCTGAAGACGTATCCACCTTTATGGTAAATACGCTGCTGCTGAGCAGCGACATTGTCATGGACCACAAAGATAAAAAAGAGCTGGTTAAAAAGTTTATTTCACCGGACCTCTGTGATATTACGGAAAAACTGGTACTTATGGAGCCTTACAATGACTTGAATAACCGCAACAATGTATATGCGCCCAATGGGGATTTTGTAAAAAGGGAGCTTTACGGTGACGAAGCCCTTCATTTGGAAGTTGCAAAGCTTAAATTCCGTTTTATGACTGATGCCCAGGCTCTTTTGCAGGGGGACCTTCACACCGGCTCGATCTTCATCCGTCAGGACGCCACAAAGATTTTCGACTCTGAATTCGGGACCTACGCCCCCATGGGCTATGACATCGGCAATGTGATCGCAAATCTGATTTTTGCATATGACAACGGCCTTTCCACGGATGACGCACCTTTCTGCGGCTGGATTTTAAAGACCATTGAGGAAACAGTGGATCTCTTTATAGAAAAGTTCAGCAAAAAGTATGATGAAGCGGTAACCGAACCCATGGCCAAGGTAAAAGGATTCAAGGCGTGGTATTTTGACGGTATACTTCGGGACACTGCGGGTTACGCGGGAACAGAGCTGCATCGCAGGACCGTGGGCATGGCCAATGTTGTGGATGTGACAACAATAACGGATGAAAAAAAGCGCCTTCTTGCGGAACGGATCAATATCCTGGCAGGAAAAGACTATATCATGAACCAAGGTTCCTTTAGGACCGGTGCCGATTTTGTGGCAGCGGTAAAAAGGGCAAAGGAAGCGGCGGAAAAAACACTTTGAAATGGACAGCATCATACAAAACTGCTCTTAAGGTAAAGGAGGCATGAAGCCATGACGGTTGAAGAATTTTTTGACAAAGTAATTACGGTCCGCATGAAGGAGGACAGGAGCGCGCTGGATATTATTGACCAGACCCTTCTTCCGGGCACCATTAAACGAATCCGGATCAGCACAAAAGAGGAAATCTGGGAGGCCATCAAGAAGCTGAAGGTACGGGGGGCGCCGGCCATTGGAGCAGCGGCCGCCTATGGAATCGCATTACTGTCCTCACGCATCACCGCGGACCGGTACGAAACCTTTTATCCGGAATTTAAGGAATTAAAGGATTACCTGGCTTCCTCCAGGCCCACTGCGGTCAATCTGTTCTGGGCGCTGAACCGTATGGACAGAACCGTGGCTGCCAATCAGGAAAAGGATGTTGCAGAGATTAAGGAACTTCTTTTTCAGGAAGCAGATGCTATCCGTGAGGAAGATGTCCAAATCAGCCGAGTGATCGGAGAGATTGGTTTTGGACTGTTAGAGGAGCTTAAGCAGGAGGGAAAAGAGATTGGCATCATGACCCACTGCAATGCAGGCACACTTGCCACTGCAAAGTACGGCACTGCAACGGCCCCCATGTACATTGCACTGGAAAAGGGCTGGCCGGGAACGGCCATGCACGTTTATTGTGATGAGACCAGGCCGCTGCTCCAGGGCGCCCGTCTTACCTCATTTGAACTGTATAACGCAGGTATCACAACAACTCTGCAGTGTGATAACATGGCCTCTATCCTGATGCAGTCCGGAAAGATAGATATTATTTTCGTGGGCTGTGACCGGGTTGCAATGAACGGTGATTCGGCCAATAAGATCGGAACCAGCGGCGTGGCGATTCTGGCAAAGCATTATGGGATTCCCTTCTATGTGTGCGCGCCCACATCCACCATTGATATGGACACACCAACCGGAAAGGAGATTCCCATTGAGATGCGAAGCCCCGATGAGGTGACACAGATGTGGTATAAGGAGCGTATGGCTCCTGAGGGTATCCATGTGTATAATCCTGCCTTTGATGTGACGGACCATTCGCTGATAACAGGCATCATCACGGAAAAGGGAATGTGCCACGCACCCTTTGACAAGGCGTTTGAAATACTGGGAATCGGAAAGTAGGAGGAACATGATATGCTTGAGGTATTAAAAGAACAGGTGGTTGCAGCGGCAAAGGAAGCGGACCGGCTTGGCATGTGCAAACATAAGTCGGGCAACTTCAGTATATATGACCCGGAAACAGGGTATGCGGTCATCACACCCAGTGGGGTGTCCAGGGATGTGCTTACAGCAAAACATATTTGTGTCATGGATCTGGACGGCAAGGTGATTGAGCGGCAGGAGGATTTAAAACCGTCCAGTGAGGCCATGATGCACCTGTATATTTATAAGGAACGAAAAGACATTCTGGCAATTGTACATACACATGCCCGGTATTCAACTGCATTTGCCATCATGAACAAGCCGATTCCGCCTATTGTGTATGAAAGCGCGTACCTGGGAAAATCGGGCATGGTTCCCGTGGCGCCCTATGGAAGGGCGGGAACCGTTGACCTGGCACGGAAGGTGGCAGATGTTATGAAAGATCACGAAGTCTGCCTCATGGAAAGCCATGGCGCCATTGCGGCAGGAAGCAGCCTTGAGGATGCCTTCTTAAAGGCACAGTATGTGGAGGAAATTGCTGAGATGTATTATATTACCCTTGCCAGCACAGGCGGAGCCGAGCCAAAAGCGCTGCCTGTGGAAGAACTTGAGAAATGGGCCTATCCAAAAGAAATCATTCTCTAAGGAGGACGCTATGAAAAAGATAATCAATGCCCCCGAGCAGTATACGGATGACATGCTTAACGGTATTTACGCGGCGCACCCCGATATGGTTAAATACACTGAAAATGATTTGCGCTGCTATTGTATTGCGCAGAAAAAGCAGGGCAAGGTGGCAATCATAACAGGCGGAGGAACCGGGCATCTGCCCCTGTTCCTTGGCTATGTGGGCGAAAACCTGCTGGACGGCTGCGGTGTTGGCGGCGTGTTCCAGTCTCCTTGTGCAGAGCAGATATATAATGTGGCAAAAGAGGTGGAATCAGGAGCCGGAATCCTGTTCCTCTATGGGAACTATACAGGCGATATCATGAATTTTGACATGGCGTCCGAACTGCTGGAAATGGATGACATTAAAACCGCAAGCATTGTGGGTGCGGATGATGTGCTTTCCAATAAGGATGTGGCGGTACGCCGAGGGGTGGCGGGCATATTCTTCATGTATAAATGTGCCGGGGCCAGGGCCGCCCGGATGGGGACACTGGAAGAGGTACTGGCAGCAGCAAAAAAGGCAAAAGACAATACCCGCACCGTTGGCTTTGCCCTGACTCCCTGTATCATCCCAGAAATCGGCCGCTCCAATTTCACACTGGCAGACGGCGAGATGGCATTTGGAATGGGCATCCATGGAGAACCGGGTGTATGGAACGGGCCGGTGAAGACCGCGGATGAACTGGCCGGCGAGTCGGTGGACAAAATCTTAAGTGATATGCCTCTGGGTGCAGGTGAGGAAGTCTGTGTGCTGATAAACGGACTGGGCGCAACCAGCCAGGAGGAGCTGTACATCCTTTCAGGAAGCGTACACAAGCTTCTGAATAAAAAGGGTATCAGGATCCACCGTACTTTTGTAGGCGAATATGCCACCAGCATGGAAATGGCCGGGGCATCTGTTTCCATCTGCCGTATGGCGGATGAAGAGATGAAACAGTGGATAGATATGCCTGTGCACACGCCGTTTTACACCCAGGTATGATGATTCCGGATCTGTGAAGGAGGAAAAGGATGGACAGCATAAGATATCATGAACTCCCTGCATTCTTTCAGGGTGCAGCGGAAATCTTTGCAGAGAAAAAGGAGGAACTCTGTGAGATGGATGCAAAAATGGGTGACGGAGACCTGGGTCTGACCATGGAGAAAGGCTTCGGTGCCCTGCCCCGGTTAATTCGTGAGAATGGGGAGGATGGGAATATTGGAAAAACATTAATGAAGGCAGGCATGAAAATGTCCGGTCTTGTTCCGTCCACCATGGGTACCCTGATGGCCAGCGGAATCATGGAAGGCGCCAAGGTCCTTGGCGGAAAGGCGGAGATGGGGCCAAAAGAGTTTTCTGAATTCCTGGATGGCTTTGCCAGGGGAATTGAACGCCGGGGAAAATGCCGGCCCGGCGACCGGACACTTCTGGACGCAATGGATGCAGCCGCTAAAAAAGCACTGGAAGCCAGCAAAGACGGAGCGGATATGGTTACGGTAATCCATGCAGCTGTGGAAGGTGCAAGGGCCGGTGCCGCAGCCACCAAAGATATGCTGCCCAAGTTTGGTAAAGCCGCAGTGTTCTCAGCCAGGGCCAAAGGGATTCCTGACCAGGGGGCGGTGGCGGGACAGTATTTGCTGGAGGGAATGGAACGATATTTCCTTTCATAAAATCATTATGGGGCTGTCGGGAAACAGGCAGCTCTAAAAAAATCCCCCTAGATATTTCTATCCGTGGGGAAGCGTTCGTCACATTTCCGGGCTCCGATCAACTCCATGTCAATCGGAGCTCATCCCCTGCGCCCATTCTCTTTTTAGAATCCGCCTAACTATATGGAAACTAAATATTCAAGTTTAAAATATGATTTGACAGTCTAGTTAAATACCGATCCTGCCGCTATGAACATCATAATCATGCCTACTGTTTCAATGACCTTTTAATTACATCATCTCCTGCCGGCAATTATTTTTCAAAATATGCCCATGGTATCCGGTAAAGTTTTCCACCAGATATAAAATCCCAAAAAAGGCACCGCAGCACAAAGCCTTACCGCTCCGTACCGCAGCACCTTATTTCTTTTATCCCTTATCCCTTTGCCAGGTATATAAAACATAATACCACCCGCTACCCAGGAAAATATGTCTCCGCATCATATAAAAGTACCTTATCCGAAAATACTTCTCCGCCCACAACCTCTGCAATTACCAGAACGTGGTCTCCCAGGTCGATACACCTGCTCACTTCACAATCCAGCCATGCCGCTGAACCATTGACCACAGGCATTCCTTTTTTATTCACCTCACAGGACACCAGCTTGGACTTGTCCACGTTTCTCCCCGACTGGGTACCACAGATCCTGGCAGCCTGTTCCTGCCCCTCTGCCAGCACGGAAAGCGAAAACTTCTCCTGCTCCCTCACAAGCCCGGCCGTAAGATGGCTGGCACCAATTGCCACTGCCAGCTGGTTGGGATTTGCCGACACCTGCGTCACCCATGCAGCTGTCATTAGATTATATGTTTCATCCTTCTTTGATCCGATCACATAGACTCCCTGGGAAAGGGAATTCATACATTTTGATATGGTTGACATATGATTTCTCTGCCTCCTTGCGCATATTTACTTTTATCGTTCCATGAAACAACTCTTGAACCTATTCTAGTATCAGTTTGATTATACGCCTTTTGTGCAGATACTTCCATCCTATATTTTGCCTGTCAGCTATCATATTTTGCGCAGATGACTATTAGGCATAATTATCTATTTTAGTGCAGTTAGCCAACCATCCCTATCCATCCTTAATCATCCCTGTTCCCACGCTTTAACTCCAAAGCCCCCGCGGCCAGATATCCATGGCTTTTCCCCTCCGCGCTGTCAGTGATCCAAAATGAATATAGTTTTCCATTTTTCAAAATGAACCTGAGACGTATTTTGTCCCCCGGCAGGTCCAGGAGGTCCCTTGTTTTCCACCGGATCCTGTATTTTGTCCGGTCCTGGGCCATTGTGACACAGTCCGCAGCCGAATAGCCTGGGATCACATTTCCGCCTTCATCCAGGACTTCCACTGCCAGCTCCCCTTTGGGACAGTCTGCATTTACAAACACATACTCTCCCTGATATTTCAGTATTTCTGTGGTCAGTTCCCCCTTTTCGTCCTGCGGTTTCATGGCTGCAAACCCGTCACGCCTCAGTTTTGCGATTCCCATGGCTCCCCCGGAATATTTATGGGTACCAAACACAGGGGATTCTCCTGAAAATGCCGAATAAAAAAACCATATCTCATCTCCCACAACCGTACAGATGCCGTTGGCCGGATGGAGATATCCATAATCCCATTCCCCACATATGCGGGAAGATGACAGGAAATTATCATAGGTCGGCCTGTGGAAATGAAACCCGTCCCTGCTGAATGCCAGTTTCAGATCATTTATCTTTGGCATCCCTGTCTTTTCACACACAAAATTGGGAGGGCCCATAAAAACGGAATAAACACCCAGCATCACACTTTCATATGCCACCGCATCCAGATTGTATAGTTGTGTGTAATATCCCATCTCCGGGTCCGGCTTATCATAGATATCCGTCCTTGCCCAGAATCGGATATCATCCTGCGTCCATTGGCTGCCCCTGAAGAAATCATCTGTTTCATAATATCCCCGCACTCTTACCCGGCTGTCCAGCTTGGAAAATGTCCTCATGCTGTATACCCACTTGTTCCGGAAAGGGTTGTGGAAAAAGGTGGTGTTATCCCCTGAAGGACCTGTCTGCCCCGCCTCCTTCCAGTGGATCCCATCTGAAGATTGGTATAAAACAGTCATCTCCCTGGGGGGAATGGATTGGGGATCGTCATGTGCATGCTTGGGTTTTAAATGATAATATCTGTAGTCTTTGTCAAAACACCTGTAAAAGGTCAGCATTTTATAGCGTTCTTCCAGGTTATCTGTATCCGGGTCCATCCAGACCGCATCCCCATCCCTCATATATCCGGGAACATGCTCCAATACCCGGTCCGTTTTGGAGCCGGATGCAAGTTGGCTTAAACGGGTCCAATGCAGCCCGTCTTTGCTCTCGGCATAGGCGCTGCCGTCAAACCATCCGGCCTGGTACCACATTTTAAACATTCGGTCATAAGTATCATAAAACACGCCTCCATTAAAAGGGCTGGCACAGGTGCAATAGCCATCATTTAATTCCATATCTGTCTCGGGCCGGAAAACAGGGGCTTCTGATGTCTTTGGAGACGGGAACTCGCGGATCAGATCTGTGTGACTAATCAGGAAATCATCCACAAACAGCTGCCTTCCAATTGAAATATCGATGTAGTCCGGTTTATTTTCCAGGTACGGAACCGGCAGCGGCTTGTCCAGCGTCTCCTCCTTGTAACGGGGTGGCCATATATCAGGCAAAATTATATTATTATACAGTCGTTCCATGATACTCCTTTTATTTCTCAATATTACTCTTCAACTGGTTTATACATCACATAGGTCAATACAAAAGCGGTTATAAACCCAATGAGGCATGCAATCAAATACGTTCCAAGCTGCCCGTTTAAATACAGGAGCATGCCCGGCAATGCGGTGATGGACATACCGGTTCCTGCCAGACCCACAATGGAGGAAAATACTCCTGCGCATCCGCCTCCGATGCATCCGCAGATAAAGGGAGTCAGCCTTGGCAGGTTTCCGCCAAAGATCAAAGGCTCTGTGATGCCTAAAAATGCAGGTACCACGGATGTAAAGTAAAGGGACCTCTGCTTTTTATTTTTTGTCTTGAGCGCAGCCGCAATGCCTGCAGCCCCCTGTGCCACGATCGCGCCGCACACCAGTGCGTTAAAGGGATTGGCTCCTGTATTTGCCAAAAGCTCGATCTCAAGCGCCTTAAAGGTATGGTGTAATCCGGTTATGACAACCGCCTGCTGCAGGGCGCCTACCATAAAGCCGCCAATGCCAAAGGGAATATTCATCAGCATGGAGATCAGGACCACCAATCCCTGTTCAACCATGTGCATGATCGGGCCAATCACGATCAGTCCGATAAAAAGACTGCTGAGAAGTGTGATAAACGGGGTTACGATCAGGTCCAGGACATCCGGTACGATTTTTCTCAATCCCTTTTCAATCTTTGCAGCGATCGCGCCCAGGATCAATGCCGGAAGCACCGAACCCTGATATCCTATGATTGGAATGTTCAGCCCCATCAGACTTAAATAGATGGGTTCCACGCTACCGCTTGCCACCTGGTTTGCATTGGGCAGCTGAGGTGCAACCAGCATAAGGCCGATCACAATACCCAGCGCAGGGGATGCGCCAAACCGTTTCATTACAGAATATGTAACAAGAGCCGGCAGGAACGAAAATGCCGTGTCGATCAGAACCTGTGACAGTGTCAGGAATGTGGGGTTTAATTCCACTCCCAGATTGGTGATCAGACTGCGCAGTCCCATAAAAAGTCCTGTTGCAACCAGGATTGGTATGATTGGAAAAAATACATCCCCCAACAGCCTGGATGCCTTTTGAACTGCATTCATGTTCACGGCCGCGGCCTCTGCCTTGGACATCATCTTTCCTGTGTCCATTCCTGTAATCTCAAGCACCTGCTGGTAGACCTTATTTACAAATCCGGTGCCCAGTATGATCTGATGCTGGCCGGATGCAAAAAAGCTCCCCTTTACGCCGTCAATGGCTTCAATTTCTTTTTTATCAAATTCAGATGCATCCTTAAGAACAAGTCTCAGCCTTGTGGCGCAGTGTTCGACATTTAAGATATTCTCCTGACCGCCGATATGTTTTAATATCTCCTGTGCTGCCTGTTTCTCTTTACTCATAATGACCTCCTATAAAATTATGCAACAATGTACGCGCGTTCATTTGATGAAATAAGCTTAGCTCAGAATTAAATCTCTGTCAAGCAGTTTCATAATTTTTGTACCTTTTCATAAAATACCCACATGATTTTTATAAAATATTCACAATAAACTGGAGGTGGATTCACGGATTACCAGTCTTGGAGACAGATTGACCACTTCTTCCTCCAGATCTCCCTCGATTCCCTGAATGACCAGACCGACTGCGTTTTTTGCAATCTCCTCTATGGGGGATGCAACAGAGGTGAGGGTGGGGATCATCTTTTTTGCCAGCAGTGTATTATTATAGCCGCATACGATCACGTCCTTTGGGACGCTGATCCCACGCTCCACCAGTGCTTTTATCACATCACTGGCAGCAATGTCGCTGTGTGCAAACCATGCAGTGATCTTAGACGGGTCGTGGGATTCAAAATATTGATCAATGATTTCATAGGCCTTTTGATTTTCTGCTGTCTCATGCTGGCTGCACTCCACAATGGCTTTTATCTTCAGTCCGTTTTTTTCAAGCTCATCCCGAAAGCCTTCCAGCTTATTGTTGCCTGCCAATGATCTCAGCGGTCCTATATACCCCACATTCCGGTGACCTAGTTCGCAAAAATGGCGCGCCACCTGCATGCCGCCCTCCTCCGAACTTATAATGATATTTTTCTTATCCGTAAGTTTAAAAAGACTTACCAGGGGTACGCTGATCCCGCTGTACAGCTTCCTGTTAGGCGTTCCGATAGGCCTGACAATGATTCCGTCCACTTTCCTGCGCTTAAAGCCATTGATGATATTGGCTTCCCTAGCCCGGTCTCTCTGGGCATCCCCCAGGATCACGCTATAGCCGTAGATCTCCGCCTCATGTACAATGGCGGTCATAAGGGATGCATACAATGGATTGGATAAATCTGAAAACAGCACTCCGATAATATTGGTCCTATTCCCCGCCAGGCTCTGGGCCACCTGATTCGGCTCATATCCCAGCTTTTTTACCCAGTACATGACATGACTGCGCGTCTCCATCTTGATGGAAGGGTGATTGGATAAAACCCTTGATACAGTTGCCCGTGATACATTTGCCGCCTTGGCGACATCTTCCATTGTAACCATGCTACCTCCCGTATTACATAAACATTCTGTTTTCAGTATACTTTTTTTTTGCAGGATATGCAATGTGAAAAATGATTCCCCATCGGTTTCAGCAAAAAGATACCATCCGGCAGATAATAGTCTTCCTGCCTGATGGTATCTTGATTTTCCGGTTCAATCATATATAGCTATATCTTTGTCAGGTTATAAAGTGTCCTCTTTCACCGCCCCTATCTTGCCAGTTCCTGGGCTACCCCGTCCAGTACGATCTTTGCACAGGACATGGAATCGCTCTCCCCGTAGCTGGAAAGCTGAAGGGCGTTAAAGAATGTGCCGTCCGCACCGGTAAAGGAATTTCTTTCAAAGGTAGGGTCCATCTGGAAGCTGCTCCATGCCACTGCCTTTGCATTGGCCTCTGCCACCTGGCTTCCGCTTAAGTCCAGCATGGCCAGTCCCTCCTTGTTGGCAGGAACACCGCGGGTGTCTCCCAGGGTCTTTACACCGTCTTCCTCAGCTACCAGGAACTGGATCAACGCAGCAGCCTCTGCCGGATGCTCCGTGGTTGCGCTGATGCCAAATGCCTGGTTTACCTTGATAAAGCCACCGTGGTAATCTCCCATCTCAACGTAATCACCAATCACAAACTCGCCGTCCTTTACTGCCTCCGCATGCTTTACAACTGAGGTGTCATACAGGAAAATGCCGGCATAATGGCCATCGATCCAGTTTGCGTTTGTGTCGATCAGATCGGCGCCGTCTCCCGCCACCTTCTGAAGGGTGGGGATCACGTGATTGTCCTCCAGGTTCTTAAGGAAGTCAAACCCTTCTGCAACCTCCTCCTGGCTGTACTGCAGCGCGCCATCCTTTACCCAGTCCTTGCCGTACTTACACTGCAGGTAATAAACCATGAGGAACGCGCGGTCCAGTTCCTTTGTGACCAGTGGATAGTAGGATTCGTCATATGCCTCGAATGCTTTGCCCGCTGCCAGCAGTTCATCTAATGTGCCCGGAATCTCCACGCCGATCTTGTCAAAGGTAGTCTTGTTCCAACAGAACACCCTTCCCGTATTGCTGATGGGGATCGCGTCCAGCTTGCCGTTGATGGTAAACACAGCCTTGTCCCCCTCTGTATAATTGTCCAGGTTCAAGATATTGGATACCTTATTCAGATCATAGAAGTTGTCCCCGTTTGGCGAATAGGTGGGAACCCAGCTCCAGTCCAGCTGCATCACGTCCGCCGCATTGCCGGACTTGATTCCCAGGGCGATTTTCTCCTCATGGCCGTTAAATGCCTCATACTCGGCTGTCACCGTAATGTTGGGATATTTCTCCTGAAATTTTTCAATGGCAGCCAGGGTGGCCTGATGTCTGGAATCTCCGCCCCACCAGTTCATCCTCAGGGTGATGGGCGTCTGGGTATCCACCGCCAGTTCTGCTGCGGCTTCCCCTGCGCCCTGCGCAGCCTCACTTCCACCCGCATTTTCCTGCGCCGTGCTGCTCTCCTGCGTGTTCTGTGCCGCTGTGGCATCCTGCTGCTTTGCCGTTGGCATACAGCCCGCTGTGCTGACAGCCATTGCTCCTGCCAGAAGCAGGGCCCCTAATTTTCTAACATTCTTTTTCATTTTTCTTCCTTCCCTTCTACATTATTTATGATTAAAGTAAACTTCATAAGCATTTTCATAAAAAACCAGTTCTTTTTCCATGTCCGTAAGCACAGGAGATTCATCTATATAGCTGACATAATGTCCATATACATCTTCTTTTAGGGCCGAGGGCATATCCGTGCCGAACATCAGTTTCCCTGCTCCCACGATCTCCTTGGCCATTTGGATAAAATCAATGGCTTTGGGGTACGGGTATTCATCCGGCCTGCAGTTATGGACCAGGCTTGACAGGTCAAACCAGAGGTTGGGGAGCCGCAGCAGCTCTAAGGCCCGGCGCAGCCTGTCTCTGTCCTTATCCGATGGGGCCAGCAGATGGCAGGCCACAAATTTCATTTCCGGATATCTTTTAACCAGGTTTTTAAGCTCCGGAACCTGCCAGCTGTCACTTCCGCATTTTCCAATGTCAATTACAAACACATGACCATGGTCACAGGCGTAGGAACAGGCTTCATCCATCACAGTCCCGTCCAGCTTAAATTCTGAGTGGATGGCCATCAGACCGGAACCGGTGCTCACCTCGAACTTTTCTATCATAAAGCCCAGCTCTTCAAACAGGTATCTGCGGATTCCATCCCTGTCCCTGGAAAATGGGTCGTACGCGCCGGCACCGGCAAACCGGTCCGGGTATTTTTTGACTGCCAGGTGGGTGTAATAATTCTGATAACCGTAGAAATTCCCCTGAAGCAGCACTGCCTTTTCCACCCCGTTCCCATCCATCACCTGCAGCAGCTGCTCCGGTGTCACGCAGTCCCCGCCAAACTCCTGGGGTATCATCCTTACGGTCTGTCCATTGGCATATACGGCCATTCCGTTTCCAATACTGCGCAGCTCGCCGCCCGCACCTGTGCCGGCAATGTACTGGACCACATGGGCATGGCTGTCAATGATCCGCCGGTTTCTCATCCTTTCACACCTCCTGCCGCAATTCCTTCCACAAAGGAATCCTGGGCTGCAAAGAATACAACCAATGACGGAATGATGGCAATCAGCGACATTGCCAGCACCCTGTTCCACTCAAATCCCACGTCCGCGTCCATGGACATGCGGAGGAAAATGGACACCGGGTATTTGGCCACTGTATTGACATAGATCAGAGGGCCCATAAAATCATTGGACGCCCACATGAACTGGAACAGTGCACAGGAGACAATGGAGGGCTTCAGCATGGGTACGATCACATACCACAGCCTCTGCATGATCCCGCATCCATCAATCTCAGCCGCTTCCTCCAGTTCCCTTGGTATCCCCCGCAGGAATTGGATCAGCATGTATACAAAGTAGGTATCCCCTGCCAGCAGGGAGGGAATCACTATGGGCAGGTAGGAATCCAGCCATCCCACCTGGTCAAAGAGTATATACTGGGGCACATTCAGCACCACCTGAGGCAGGAAAAGGGTGGACAGCAATACTGCAAAGGAAAAGCGTTTGCCCATAAAGTTAAACCGTGCAAACCCATAGGCGGTCAGCGTGGCTGAAGCCACGGTAAAAAGCACTTTGGGTATCACAAATTTGTAGGTGTTTGCCATGAAATGGAGAAGCGTCATCCCCTGGTATCCTGCAAAGCCTTTTTTATACCCATTCAGAGTGGGTGCCTTTGGTATAAAGCTTACACTTGAAAATATCTGTTCATTGGTCATAAAGGAGGCTCCGATCATCCAGATCAGGGGATATACCATAAAAACTCCCACCACCAAAAGGATGACATACCTGCAGACCATATTGACTTTATAGCGTGTTTCACGAGTCATTGCATTTACCTCCCATCCTCATCTGAATAATATACCCAGTATCTCTGGCTCAGGAATGATACAGCCGTCAGGGTCATGATGATCAGGAACAACAGCCAGGCAATGGCGCTTGCCATTCCCATCTCATAACTCTTAAAGGCATTGTTATACACCAGAAGGGATACCAGAGTGGTGGAGCGGAGCGGTCCTCCCTGGGTCACAATAAAGGGGCCGTTAAATTCCTGGAACTTATTGCACAGCTGGGTGACAAAGTTATAAAAAATAACAGGTGTGATAAGGGGTATGGTTATGCTGAAGAACTGCTTCCATTTTCCCGCCCCGTCAATGGAAGCCGCCTCATACAGGTCCTGGGACACGCCCTTTAAGGCTGCAAGGAAGATCACCATGGGGGAGCCAAACTGCCATATCCTCAAAAGCACGATCACCCAGAAAGCCCCGGTGGGATCCCCCAGCCAGTTAAAGGGCTGGATGCCGAACCTGGATCCGATCATGTTCACAAGTCCCTCTGTCTTAAACAGGAATCTCCACAATACCGCAATGGAAACCGACCCGCCCAAAATGGAAGGGATATAGTAGGCTGTCCTGAAAAAGTTCACACCCTTGATCTTAAAATTCAGGATATAAGCGATAAACAGGGCAAATATCAGTTCCAGCGGAACTGTAAGAAACGCATACTTAAAGGTCTGCACAAAGGCCTTCATGATCAAAGGGTCGCCCAATATCTTTTTATAGTTGTTCAGACCTGCAAAGGAGGCTGTCCTGAAAAGATTGTAATCATGAAAGCTGTAGATCAGTGACGATGCAAAGGGGTATAGCTTAAAGATCACAAACCCGATCCACCATGGCAGGATCAGCAGCAGCCCCGCATTCCTTTTTTTGAATGTCTTAAATTTCATTCCATTGCCTCCTTACGGTTACCAATTTTTCGGATAGTATATTTCCCTGCTCTCCATAAGCCCGTCCTTTTCCAGCTTATCGATGTCCATTCGCTGGGGATTGCCCGGAAGCTCCGGCTGGCAGTAGAAGCGCCCGTTCTTTTCCTCGGGCTGGAACAGGGTGTAAGTGCCCACAGGACGGCTGATCGGCTCATGGTATTCGATCCATTCATCCTCGCTGTAAAGGCAGCCAAAGATGGCGTTCAGGTATATTCTTCCACCGGATGTGAATTTAACTCCCTTTTCACGGGCCAGATCACGGATTCTTATAATGTCATCCATTCTTGTCATCCTGCCCAATGACGGCTGAACATGGTCCACGCCCTTTTCAATATAGGTTTCATATTCATAATAGATTCTCATGGACTCCCCAAAGGCAATGGGAATAGCCACCCCCATGTCCTTTAAGCGGCGGATCCCGTTCATGTCATGGGAGTGGATGGGCTCCTCCAGCCATGCCAGGTTATATGGCTCACACAGCTTCGCAAACCGGAACGCGCTGTCCACATCCCATCTCTGGTTGCAGTCAACCGCCACCCCGATCCGGTCTCCCACAGCCTTTCGGACCATCTCGATCCTGCGCAGGTCCCGCTCCATATCCATGCCGTCCTGGCTTCCCACCTTAAACTTAACCGTGGTATATCCTTCCTCCACATACCGGACCATATCCTCTACCAGCTCATGATCCTCCAGGAGAAGGGAACCGCCTCCCTTATAAGCCTGGGCCCAATCCTTATTGGCCCCCATAAATCTGTGAAGAGGTTTTCCCTCCCTCTGGGCCAGCATGTCCAGCATCATCAGGTCCAGCTGCCCCACTTCCACCGCCTTCTCACTTTGAAATCCGGCGTTTCGTATCTTCCAGTAAAGGCTGTTCCTCCACTCATTGTAGCTGTGCTCCTCCCCATTCAAGACCATGGGAAGGATGTCCGCAATAAACCCGGGTCCCACTGCCAGGTGGGCGCATGCACCTTCCTGGTCATACAGTTCAATGCAGCCCTGTTCCGGCGCAAACTTTCCCATTCCTCCGGTTCCGTCCTTAAAGGGCTTGGGCAGGGGTATTTTATGAAAATGATAGTATACGGCTTTTGTAAATTTTATTTTATCCTCAAACGAAAATGTAAACATCCTCATTGCCTCCCGTTTATCTGTTATCTTACGTGTACATTATATATTTTTCCGTCATAATAACAATGGACATTATAAACGAGAAAACGCATGGTGATTATACAAATCACACATGCGCCGTTCCGACTATTGCATTGTATTACATTTCTTTTTCAAACCTTTTCATAACCCATTCAAAACGAATGTATACACACTTAAATTTCAATGCCGTAAAGCTTCATTTTTCTCCACAATGTGGTGGTGCTGATGCCCATCTTTTTGGCTGTAAGGGTTCTGTTCCCATTGCACAGCTGAAGGGTTTCTATGATCGTTTCCCTGATCCTGTCCCTGCCGCTGTTAGTGGGCGCCGGATCCGGACAGCTTCCGTTAGGCATTCCCTGTCCTGTCTGCATCTGCCCCGCTGCGTCCTGGCTGCCGGGCGGCGTCAGCCCATGCTGAATGTAATAATCCGGCTCCTGGGTATGCTCATACAACTCCTCCAGCAGTCCCTTCACATATTCTTCCGTGATTGTCCTTCTTCCCACTGTCAGGATCATCCTCTCGCAGAATGATCTCATCTGTATGGTATTTCCCGGCCACCCGTAGGCCAGTAGCATCTTTCTGGCCCCGGCTGTAATGGCGTGATAGCGGTAGTACTGGTCCATATACTTTTTCATATAGGAATCCAGGAGATAGGCCATGTCGTCAGGGCGCTGGCACAGTCCCGGAATCTTTATCTTCAGGGCGTTGAGGGAATAATAAAGGTCGCTTCTCATACGGTTCAGGCGGCGGCAGGTATCAATATCCTTGGATGTACACGCGATGATCCGTATATCCACTATCTTCATATTCTCAATGGAATTAAAAAGGATCCTTCTGCTTCTCAGCATTTTGGAGAAATGATACTGGACCGGCAGGGTCATCTTATCAATACTCTGTATCACAAGGGTTCCCTTGTCCGCCTGCCACACAGCCCCCTTTTCCACGTCCTTGCCCTTGGGGTCGGCTGAACCGAACAGGGTCTTCATCTGCTGGTCCTCGCTCATCCCGGCCAGATTAATGGCAATGAACGGATTGTTCTTTCTCAGGCTGTAATTATGTATTCCCTGGCAGATGGCATCCTGCTCCGGGCCCGCATAACCCTCGATCAGGACCGGGCTGGAGGACTGGGCATAGAGCTTTGCCAGCCGGATCGTATCCTTAAGTCCCGGCAGCTCCTGCTCAATGTCCTCAAATGTGCCATGGGCCACATACCCTCTCAGATACTGCTCGTGAAGGCGGTTCTCCTCCTCTATTTCAAGGCGCTTTAACCGGTTGCAGGAGAGGATGGCCCCCTCGGGCCTGCCTTCCACCATAATAGGCTCGATTACCATCACAAGGGTGGAGGATCCCTGGTTGATAAAGGTGGTATAATTCTCCATGCCGCCGCTTATCACCTTGGAAAGGATCTCCCCGTCCAGTTCCCCAAACAGCTTGCCCACCGGCATTCCCACCGCATTCTTTTCAGCAACCCCGGTGATCTGTTCCATCACCCGGTTCATCACAAGCACGGTCCCGTTGTTTGTCACCTTCATGATCCCGTTAAAGGAGCTGTCCAGAATGGTGGAGAACTGGGCATAATTGCGCTGTTCCGCCTGAGCCATCCTGTACAGTGATTCGGCATTGTCCATGGCCGTTCGGATGGATTCTCCTGTGGAGAAAAACGCCAGGGACGGGATCCCCTGTCTGTCGGCAGCCTCCCTGGTGGATTTTCCGCCTATTATGATGTCGGGATGATCCTCACAGGCCCGCGCAAATACGCTGCGCCATTCCTCATCCTCCTTAAACTGGTAACGAAGCAGGCGGACGCCGTACAGCTCATCAAAATACGTGGTGTCACACAGCATATTTTCCCAGTAAAAGACAGCTATCTTTGGATTCTCCTTACCCACCGCCGCCTTGGCCCGGTTGACCAGGACTCCCATCTCCTGTCCGGTCATCTGTATCTCCGAGACAGCCACATTTGTGTACCAGCGTATATTGGCCAGCTGCTTTCCCCTGGCCACAATGATATTGATCCCCTGCTCCGATATGGCCTTCCTGGCCTCATACACGGCTTCCTCTGTCTCAATGACCTTGAGGACCTTTACATGATACTCTTTTTCCTTTAAGATCTCTTCTACCTGTCCGTACATCTCCTGGTCCGGCACAAACACTGCAATCCCTGACACAATATCCTCTCCTGACTTTTCCTGTCAACCGCTTCTCCTGCAACATTTCCACCAAAAGGGCGCTGCAAGCTGATCCTGCAGCGCCCTGTAGGCACGATCCATATGCACCCCTGCGGACTTATGCCGGAGGCACGCCATGCTTCACATATCATGATGCATCTGCGCGTCTTCGCAATCCGCCAAAGGATTCATTACTTATATAAGGACAGTTTATCCATCAGTATAATGGGATCATCCCACTCATTGTCTGTTACCAGGGAAACTTCCACCCGAACCTGGTTCTGCCCGGACACATCCGCACCAAAGTACATGATCTTCTCATTATAGTGGATGTCAGGGGATGTATAAAGCACCACATCATTGTCCCCGTACACAGTCACCTTGCCAAGAAGGCCGCTGCTGAACTGGGAGGACGGTGAAATGGCGCCTGAGAGCAGCTTATACTCGCCATTGGTATTATACTTTACATAGCTGCCTTTTCCCTTGAGACGGATCGCATTTTCCCAGCGGTCCCCATCTGCGGTCTTGCCTGAAGTGATAATATTATATCCCTTTGTGGAAAAACCTTCCTGCATGTTCTGCACCAGGTATCCATTGGATAAGTCTATATTGTTGGACGGCTCTGCCTGGCCCTCGCCCGGGATCCAGACACCGTCAGTACCCAGCTGGCGTCCGTCAATCACAGTGCTTGTTGCCATGGCTCCGTTTGGAAGCAGGAAATACCACTTGTCATTATCCTTGAACCAGCCATTCTGCATCACACCGCTCTGGTCCAGATAGTACCAATAACCCTTGATCTGCTGCCAGCCGGTCTTCATAAAGCCGTCATTACCTATGTAATACCAATTATCATTGTCCTTGATCCATTCGTTGTAAGCGTACTTGTTCGCGCCTCTCTGGTACTTCCACTGATCATTTACATATTTCCATGTACCGGCATATGCGGGTACTGTCATAACCACACTCAGCGCCAGAGCTGCCAGTGTCATTGCCCAACGTTTCTTCATGCCAAATCTCCTTTCATTTACCACGTCATCCGCTTCCTAACAAGCAGATTCAATACATCCTGCACTTGTTACATTATAATTCATTATTTATTTTTATGCAACTGTCACTTTCCTCTGGGTGTACAGGCCAATGAGCGTGCCGGTGCCGCAGGTTTACCATTTCCCTGTGAACGCCCTCAGGGATAAGCACTCCGGCGCAGACCCTTCCAGCCGCCCAAATACCGTGTTCCGGGCAGTTCTGCTCCTGCTGTGCCAAGGAACCGTTGATCGCTGCTTTAAGCTGCTTCTAACAGGATTATTTGTCAAATATGGTATGTAATTGGAAATTCTGGAACCTTATGGCTTACCTGGTCATTCACTGACCGTACGTTCCCTTGCTGAGTCAGGCATATCGGTGCCCTCCTCCCCTGTTTTGCCATCGCCGCGGGGCATTCTGCCGCCGCCGGGCATCCCGCCTTTGCCCTCGGACATTTGGCCATCTCCGGCTGCATCTTTGCCCTCCGGCCCTCGGCCGTCCTCCGGCATCCTGCCTCCAAAGTCACCCCCATTACCTCCGCCAGGGCCTTTGCCCATTCCTCTGCCGTTCATCTGCTCTCCCAACCGGGTCATGACCTGGTCCAGGGTAATGTCCTGTTCCTCCCCTGCCGTGGACAGCTGATAGGTCTTTCCCTGTTCCAGACCCGGCAGGCTTAAGAGAATACATCCAAAATCCTTCTTTGGCTCAAATGTGAGAAGCTCCCTGCCGTCCTCATCGGACAGGACCACCTGGGAACCGGCTGCCTGGTTTTCACTGTAAAACACCAGGATGGAATTCTGGGCAGATTCTTCTGAAAATCCCTGCATCATGCCGGAACTTCCCGCCGCTACGAATATACCGCCGTTTATGACTGCCGTCCCGTTATAATCCAACGCCCCGTCCCCGTTGCTTACAGGGCCGTTAATATAGGTTTCCCCGCCTTCCACGTACAAGTTTCCATTGGAATCGATCCCGTCCGCCATGGCATCCACCACAATGGTCCCTCCTGTGATCCGCACATATGCTTCCGGGTTATTCTGCATTTTTTCCCTCTCACTGTCCTGGCCGGACCCGCCGCTTCCTCCCGCGGCATTGATCCCGTCATCCGTGGACTTGATCCTGATGTTTCCGCCGGTTATATCCACCTTCAGCCCCTCCAGGCCTTCGTAGCTCTCCTGTATATCGATGGTGCCGCCTGAAACTGTCAGCCATGTCTCCCCGTGGACCGCGTCATCCCCGGCCTGAATGACAATGTCTCCCCCTTCTATGATCACGTATCCCTTTTCAGGATCCTTATCATTGTTGGATTTAATGCCGTCCTCCCCGGTCTTGATCTGAATCCTGCCGTCCCTGATTGTCACGGAGTCTTTGCCCTTCAGCCCGTCTTTTACAGCCGTTATGTTGAGGGTGCCGGATATGACCTTAAGATCGTCCTTGCTCCGCACCCCATTGCTGTAGTTTCCGTTGACTGTAAGGCTTCCCGTTCCGTTGATGGTCAGGTCGTCCTTGCTGAACACGGCGGCGTCAGGCTCATCCTCATCTGTGGATCCAAATATATATTCCGCACCGTCCGTCACTGAATTATCAGTTCCCTCCGCCAGGATCAGGATGATTTTTTTGCTCTGTTTTCCATACACGGGGGATGTGTTTGCATTAGAAATGTGGAATCCGTCCATCACAAGCCTGACCAGATCGTCCTTGCCCGCATCCACCAGAAGCTGCCCGTCAAAATTTCCCCGCAGCACATAGGTTCCGGCAGCCGTTATGCGGATGGTTCCGTTTTCCGCCACCCCATTGTCCCCCTGGATCGTCACCTCTGATCCACTGCAGTCTATGACAGTGGAGGATGCCTCATCCCAGCCCGCATCCAGATCACTGTCGTCATATTCAGCTGATTTTCCGTGTGTGCCAGCAGCATCCGCTCCATCCGTCCCATTCAGATCCCCTTCCGCCTGGCCAGTGCCGCTTTCAGGCTGTTTGGAACCATCCTGGCCGGAATCCCAGCCGGAACCTTGCCCGGAGGTTTCCTGGGTTTTACCGCCCCCGGCGCCCTCCCCTGTTCCTTTGCTGCATCCGGCCAGCTGCAGGGCCAGTATGAGTGCCGCCAGCGCCGCCGCCCATCTCACCTTTCTTCTGCCGTTCTGCCTTTTGATCTTTATCATTTCAAACCACCTTTCTTTCCTTTTTCCGTCTTTTCGTAACTGTTCAGGACATCCGATGCCTTACTAAAACCTCCGGCTACAGGTTCTCATTTCCCGAATCCAGCCTGCCGCATACCACGGTCAGGTTCCCATTGCGGCACCGGATCTCATCCAGCAAAGCCTTTTCCACTTCCTGAGATTTAAGTTCCACATGATAACACAGCTCATACAAGCTTCCCATGTTCACGGTTCTCACCCGGATCATATCTGCCTTTTTGGCATATTTCTGGAAAATGTCGTCAAAGATTCCGGTGTAATCCAGATTTTCCGGTATGGTCACCTTCAATTCTTTGCGAAGAAGCTGCCCACTCATATCGGGAACCATCAAAAGCAGGATGGTGACAACTCCCACCACGGCTACCATAAACACGCCGATCCCTATGAACCCCATCCCTGTGGCCAATCCCACTGCCATGGCCAGGAACACACTGCTTATCTCCCTGGCATTGCCCGGCAGGGAGCGGAACCGCACCAGGCTGAATGCACCCATCACAGCCACGCCGGTCCCCAGGTTTCCATTTACGATCATGATCACCATCTGCACAATGACGGGAAGCACGGCCAGGGTCATAAGGAAGCTCCGGCTGCTCTGGTTCCTGTACATGTGAACGGCTGCCAGTATCAATCCCAGGGCCAGGGAAACAGTTGTACACACTGCCATATGTACCATTGTAATATTAGATGTTGTTTCATTTAAAATACTCTCAAGCACAGATAAGCCCTCCTTGTTCATATTGGGTCCGGCCGCTGTATCCCCCATTTTCCTCCTCAATGGCCGCCATCAGCATGGGATGGATGTATTTTCCATAAAATGTTCCATACTTGGAGTAGGAAACCGGAAAGATCCCAAAATCCGCCAGTATCCTGCTAAACCACACCGGCATGGCATCCGTTATCTTGATCTCCATCAGGACCATGTCCTGGGGCAAAAGGCATTTTCCATATGGTTCCACCCGCAGATCCAGTTCTCCCAGCCGTCCCAGGATATTTTGATCAAAGGTCACCCGCAGCTCCCGGTCCATCTGACAGGTATAAGCCGTCCTCTCATAGGAGATATAAGCCATGGGCCTTAACCCATACCGCTTGACCGTATAATCCACTTCCTTAAGGATCTGTCCCTCTTCCTTTGGTTCAATCCCATAATAGAGATATTTCCTGGCTGTCTCCAGGCTCATCTCCACTCTCCGCTTATACACCACGGACTCAAACTTTTTTTTGATTTCCACAAATACAGTGGAGCTGTCATCTATTGATCCGCCGTAACAGCGCAGCCTTACCTTTTCCTTGTACACGGGCTTTTCTATGGAGGTGCGTATCAGCTCATAATCCGGCGTATCCAGATAAATATTGCGGATGGTATGGCGGCCATACACATCCATGTCCATAACACCGTTTAGGACCAGCATCAGACGCTGGTATTGTTCGCCTGTCAGCAGATACTTTTTCTCATGCCGTTTGAATACGATCTGTGCCATTTTCCTTCCTCCTTTACTGTTTCGTCCCCTTTAGATTAACGTGAAAATGTGTCAGGCTTTTGTAATATTTGTGTTGACAATGTGAAAAAAGGCACTGTCCCTGCTTTTATTCAGGAACAATGCCTTATGGGAAATACCTGCTTGCATCAGGTATTTTTCATGATCACACTCTCTACAATATCAGCCACGTGCTCGCAGGCATCGCAGCATTTTTCCAAATACACATAGATCTCTCTCCACGCAATGATCTCAATGGGATCCTTCACCTCTGTGTGGAGTTTCCGCATGGAATCAATGAACATGCGGTCCCCTTCCTCCTCCAGTGCATTGATCTCAATGATCAGCCCATGGAGTGTTTTGGATTTCTTAAAGTCCGCAAATTCTTCCATCACTTCCTTCAGGGCATTGCAGCAGCGGATAATGACCTTTGTAAATTCCACTGCCTCCGGCTTAATAGTATGTACATTGTTGATGTAGATACGGATCAGAACGTCCTCGATCTTGTCCGTCACCTCGTCAATGCTCTGGCTCAAAAGGATGATATCCTCACGCTCAATAGGAGTAATGAACGCCTTTACCAGAACCCCCATCATCTCATGTTTTTTCTTGTCCGCGTCATGCTCGATCTTATGCAGCTCATCCAGCTTGTCCTGCAAAAGGCCTGTGTCGAAGTTCATCAGGTTATCCTCCAGCATCTTTGCCGCCTCGCAGCCGCACTGGACACATTCTATAAAATTCTGAAAATAGTAGCTATCGCTTTTCTTAGACATCTCATCTTCTCCTTATCCTAACCGTGGAACAGCATCATAAACAGCTTTGCTATGAAGAATCCTATGATACCGCAGCCCGGGAACGTCATGATCCAGGTCATTACCATATCCTTGACAACACTGAAATTAATGGCTGAAAGACGCTTCACCGCACCCACTCCCATGATCGCAGTGGTTTTTGTGTGGGTGGTGCTCACCGGGATTCCAAACATCGAAAAGCCCAGCAGACAGGCCGCTCCTGCCATATCCGCCGAAAAGCCCTGGTATTTCTCCAGGCGGACCATATCCATTCCCACTGACTTGATGATCTTTTTTCCGCCAATGGACGTTCCAAGAGCCATGGCCGCAGACCCCAGAAGAAGCATCCACAGCGGGAACTCTACCCCTGCCGTGCTGCTGCTTCCGTTCACCATACAGATTCCAAGAAGCATGACACCCATAAACTTCTGTCCGTCCTGTGCGCCGTGCATAAAGGCCATGGCCGCCGCACCGGCGATCTGTGCGTACCGGAAAAACCCTGTGGTCCTGCGCCTGTCCATATTCCGGCAGGTCCAGGAGACCAGCTTACAGGAAAGATATCCGCTTGAAAATCCCAATACCACGGAAAAGACCAGACCATAGACCACCTTCATCCACTCAGAAGCATTGATGGCGGAGAACCCGCCGCGGATCGCCACAGCCGCTCCTGTAAGGCCTGCGATCAATGCATGGCTCTCACTGGTGGGACAGCCGATGGATACTGCGAAGGATGACCATACCACAATGGAAAACAGAGCCGCACACAGCGCAATCAAGGCAATGGAAGTATCATCACCAAAATTAACCATGTTGGTGATGGTGGACGCAACCGTGGCATTGATCATGGTCATGACAACAATTCCGGCGCAGTTACAGACAGCAGCCATGACAATGGCGACATTTACATCCAGGGACCTGGTGGACACACAGGTCGCAATGGCATTGGGTGCATCCGTGATACCATTTACACAGATAACCCCCAAGGTCAGAAGGACTGTGATCAGCAAGGCCGGATTCGTCACTAACTGTTGCAGGAAAAAGGAAAACGACATATCCATAATTCTTTTTTACCTACTCTCTCATTCTTTTACTTTATCTTTACGTAAATTTTACATACTCACGATTTTTATTCTAGCACGGTTTTATATCGGAGTAAAGTTTTTATTTCATTAATATAAGGGGGAAATGTTCAAATTTTGATAATAGGAAAGCCGGCATTATCCAACATCGGATAATACCGGCATTTGCATTGATTTCCTTATACATAAGTGGTCAATACGATATGTCTATCCTTTTGACTTGTTGATCATAAATGACTGCAATGACTTCTCTATATTGAGACGTTCATAAAAGCCTTCCGCTTCCGGCTGAGCGCCAAAAAACAGGGATGTTGGGGAAATGTCCGCTGCACGGTCCATCAGTTCTCTGCCTATCCCCTGTTTTCGGTATTCTTTCAGGACAAGTACTTCCGATATGGTGCCGAACAGATAGCCGTCACTTAATATACGGATACAGCCCACCAGCTTATCATGATCCCATGCAGTAATATTGATCGTTTTGTCAATGGCCTTTTGCATCCTCTCATTATCATAGGAACCGGGCCACACTTGATTGGCCATTTCAATAAAAATATCTGCCTTTAACTCCTGATCATCATTGATATAACGGATCATAGCATCCTCCCTTTTAATTTCCTGGACTCAGGCCCCTTTCCCTATGGACCTCTTATCTGTTTTCTTCAATCCCCACATCCATACTTCCTGAACGGAATCCCTCCATATCCAGGGTCACATAGGTAAATCCCAGCATTTTCAGCCTGCGGACCACTTCCTCCCTCATCTCCAGCAGGCTGGGAAATGCGCTCTGGTCCACCTCCAGCCTGGCGATCTGGCCATGAAGGCGCAGCCGTACATTGCCCCCTAAAACGCTCTTAAGGTACTCCTCCCCATGGGCGATCCGCTCCAGCACCTCATAGTCAATTTTTGTATTATACGGCAGCCTGGTAGCCATGCAGGGGGTGGAGGGCCTTGATGCCACAGAGATATTGTACTCGGCGGCCATCTCTTTAACCATCTCCTTTGTAATATGCAGCTCCGCCAGAGGGCTTATGATCCCCAGTTCCCTCAGTGCATGGATTCCCGGACGGTACACGTGCATGTCATCCTCGTTGGTGCCGTCCAGGATCCAGCGGACCCCCTTTTCCTGTGCCAGATCCTTCAGCGTCATAAACAGATGGCGCTTGCACAGATAACAGCGGTTTACGGGGTTGAAGCGTATTTCCTCCTGCTCCAGTTCATCCACCTTTATGACCTGGTGGATTCCCCCCAGCTCACCGGCCACCCGCCTGGCGATCTCCAGGTCACAGGATGGGTGGAGCCTGCTGTCAAATGTCACTGCGTACACCCGTTTCCCTGTTTCGGCAGCCGCGTCAGCCGCCAGTTTAAGGAGCAGGCTTGAATCCACTCCCCCGGAAAACGCAAGGCAAATATCCTCTGATGCCAGTTCCCTCATCCTGTAATGGAGCATTTCCCTTTCATTCATATTTACAATCCTCTCCCCTGTGCTTCCATCTGCACTTCCCGGTATACGGTCATAAAGTCCCGCCCTGTTTCACGGCAGATGCGGCGCACACTCTCATACTCCGGATAATAAAATCTCTTATCCTTATAGGTGCATACCTTTACCTCCGCCTGGCCGCAGTCCATGTCCACACTCATCTTTTCCCTGGAAAGCACGGTCCTTGTCACCGGGTACTGTCTGATCCCAATGGTCGTGGTATGGATCAGTATGATATCCTCCAGCTTTTCCCGGTCCTCTTTCCTGCACAGCACGGACAGAGTGTACGCCGGCCTGTTCTTTTTCATAAAGATCGGTGTATACCACACATCCGCAGCCCCTGCCTCTAAAAGCAGTTCCATTGTAAAGCCCAGGATCTCTCCTGTACAGTCATCCAGATTGGTCTCCACCATCCACATGGAACAGCCATTCCGGGAAGTTTCCCCTGCCGTGTCTCTGTCATAGCCCAGGTCTTTGTTATAGCCCGGGCCTTTCCCATGATCCGTCTCCTTGTCTGCTTGCGATGTCTCCATCAACATGGCGCGGAGCACATTGGCCTGTTTAAATACCCGGTTTCCTGCTCCCATTCCGATCTTAAGGATCCGGCAGGAATCCGGCAGATGATCCATGGTGCGCAGCGCTGCCGCAATCGCTGCCCCCGTAGGGGTGACCATCTCCCCGTCATTGTCCGTAAGCCTGAGATCCAGCCCATAAGCTGATGCAATATTGGCCGTGGCCGGAACGGGAACAGGGAGGATCCCATGCTGGCAATGTACATGGCCATGTCCCTCAGACAAGGGTGACACCACCACGTCCTCCACTCCCAGGTTGTCCACACACACCGCCACACTGATGATATCCACAATGGAATCAATGGCTCCCACTTCGTGGAAATGCACCTGTTCCAGCGGCAGACCATGGGCCTTGGACTCTGCCTCGGCCACGATCCTGAACATCCGGCGTGCTAAATCCTTCACATGGTCATTGGATTCCAGCCTGTCGATGATCTGGTATATGTCAAAAAGATTTCTGTGCACATGGCCATGGTCATCTCCGTGGGAATGAGAATGCTCATGGGGGTGTTCGTGGCTGTGGGAATGTTCATGGCTATGGGAATGTTCATGCTCGTGGATCTCCTCATGGGAATGTTCATGCTCATGGATCTCCTCATGGGGATGGACATGCTCATGGGTCTCCCACTGGTCATGAGTATGGGACTGCGCCTCTGTATGATGGTGGCTGTGCCCATGCCCTTCCTCATGATCATGGCTGTGCCCATGCCCTTCCTCGTGACCATGGCTGTGCTCATGCCCTTCCTCATGATCATGGCTGTGCTCATGCCCTTCCCCATGCTCATGACTGTGCCCATGCCCTTCCCCATGTTCATGACTATGCCCATGTCCGTCCTTTTCCAAATGCACATCAAAATCATAGGAATCCAGCCCGCACACGTTCTTCCGCCCAAAATGCAGATGATATCCGCCCACTCCCAGGCTTCCAAGGGCGTGTTCCAACACATGCCTGTCCGCGCCCAGATCCAAAAGCGCCCCAACCGTCATATCTCCGCTGATCCCTGAATTACATTCCAAATACAATATCTTTCCCATTTTATCTTACCGCCAATCTGTTTATTTGCGTGGCCAGGTAACCGGCCCCGTATCCATTGTCAATATTTACAACTGAAATTCCATTAGCGCAGGAATTCAGCATGGTCAAAAGAGCTGACAAACCATGAAAACTGGCCCCATAGCCCACGGATGTGGGGACCGCGATCACCGGGCAGTCTGCAAGACCTGCGATCACAGTGCCCAATGCGCCTTCCATTCCCGCCACTGCAATGATACAGTTGGCTTTCATGATCCGGTCCCGCTGGGAAAGCAGTCTGTGGATGCCCGCCACTCCCACATCAAAGATCCGGTCCACCGCGCATCCGAAATACTCCGCTGTCTGCGCAGCTTCCTCCGCCACGGGTATATCCGCCGTGCCGCCTGTGCATACTGCGATCAGCCCTTTTCTTTCCTTGCCCGGGCGTTCCACCTTGAGGATCCTGGAGATGGGGTCATAGACCACCTCCGGCACAGCGGACTGGACCAGCTTAAACTGTTCCCCGGTTGCCCTTGTTCCCAGCACCTCCCCGTCCCGCTCATAAAACCGCCTGTAGATCTCCAGCAGATATGCGTCCGGTTTTCCCTGGCAGAACACAGTCTCTCCAAATCCCGATCTGAGTTTTCTGTGATGGTCCAGCTTTGCATATCCCAGATCCTCATAGGGGAGATCCTTTAAAACCTTTTGTGCATCCTCTATGTCAACTGCCCCTGTTTTCACCTTTTCCAGCAGTTCTCTTACGTCCATCTTCAAATTTCCTCCTTTAAATCCACAATCCTGGTGCACACCCGCTCCAGCAGTTCCCCGGAGTGGCTCACCACCACCAGCCCGATCCTGCGGCGGCCAACCTCCTCCAAAAGGAAATTCCATATCTGGCTCTGTGTGATCAGGTCCAGCATGGTGCTGATCTCATCCGCCAGCAGAAACCGCGTCCTTTTTCCCAATGCCCTGGCAATGCAAAACCTCTGCAGCTCTCCTCCGGAAAGCTCACCCGGGAACCGGTTCATCCAGTCCGGTTCAATTCCCAGACCATTCAGGATCCGTTCCTCCACCCCGTCCCCTTCCTTTATGACCTCCGCCATCCTGAGCCGCGGATTCACGGACATCTCCGGGTGCTGCCACACCATCTGAACCGGGCAGTAGGGTCCATAGCCGGAAAGAGGCTTTCCATCCAGCAGGACACGCCCATGGTCCGGATCTTCAAATCCGGCAAGTATTTTACAAAAGGTGGTCTTTCCAAATCCGCTGGGCGCCGTGATCCCTACCCGCTCATCCTGCTCCAGGCTCATGCTCACATTGTTCAGTATCTTCCTGTTTCCATTATCATATTGAAAGGAAATGTTCTCCGCCGCCAGTCTCATGGTACCGCCTTCCTACATTTTACCATACCGCCCCTATAAGAGCGATACTCTATTTCTTCCAAACAGCCGGGATCCATATGGGGACATCTGGGTCCGTATGGGCAGCCGGGTGGAAGATCCTTCACATAGGGCTGTGCGCCGGGCTCAGCCTCAAATCCATGTGCCGGCATCGCCCTGAACAAAGCCCTGGTATAAGGATGGCGCAGCCCTTCCTCCCTCTCAAAGTCAGACACGGCCGCTTCCTCCACATTGGTGCCCGCATAGAACACCACGATCCGGTCAGCCACCTCCAGCGCCAGTTCCAGGTCATGGGTGATCAGAAGCACCCCTGCCCCCTCATCCGCGATCTCCCGAAAATGTGACAACACCCGCTTGGCCGCGCTGATATGCAGACCCGGTGTGGGTTCATCCGCGATCACCAGCTTTGGTTTTTCCATCACGGCAGTGGATATCAGAATCCGCCTTGTCATTCCGCCGGAAAGCTGGAACGGATAAAGCTCTTCCGTCTCCTCCCCCAGCCCATACCTGCCGGTGACTTCCCTGCTGCGGGCTCTGGACGCCTCATCCTTATGCCCCTTTCTCACCTGGTCTCCCACCTTCATAAGGGGATCCAGATAGGAAACACTTTGGGGCACCAGGACCATCCGGTTCCCCCTCAGTTCCTTTACCCGCTTTTGTGTCAGTTCTTCCCCCTCAAAGGAAATTGTCCCCGACCATGAAGCATTGGCCGGAAGCAGCCCCATAACCGCGTGGGCCAGCAGGCTTTTTCCTGAACCGCTGGAACCTACCACGGCCACGATCTCATGTTCTTTTATATTGACGCTTAAATCCCTGATGACAGGAAGCTGCGTCTTCCTCCATCCCCTCTCATACTGGGAAAATGAGATCATCAGGTGTTCCACTGATAATATTGTCTCCATACCCCTAATCTCCTTCCATTCCCGGCCGTGTGCCGCACATCTAAAGCTCATGGCGCCAAGTCCATGCCCCTGTTCTACAGATGGGCCTTATTGGGATCGGTCAGCGTCACCAGGGTGTCGCCGATAAAATGGAACAGCACCACCACAAGCACCAGCAGCAGTCCCGGGAACAGGGCCAGCCACCATTTCCCCATGGTCAGATACTTCATGCTCTCAGACAGGATCACACCGATGGCCGGCTGTTCCGGGGGAAGTCCGAACCCAAGGAAGGTAATGCTTGCCTCGTGGAGGATGGCGTGGGGAAACAAAAGGACCACGCCCACCAGCACCTGCGGCAGCAGATGGGGCATCATGTGTTTCCACGCGATCCGCACTTTTCCCATTCCAAGTTTGCCCGCTATCTTAATGTACTGGCTTTCCTTCAGCTGCATGACCTCCGCTCTCAAAAGCCTTGCCAGGGATGTCCAGTGTGTCAGGGAAATCCCTATCATCACACCCCAGAATCCTTTACCGGCCGCAAAGGAAATAAGAATGAGCAAAAGAATATGGGGGATCCCCATGACCAGGTCAATGATCCCTGCCACGATCCCATCCGCCGCCTTTCCCAGGCAGGCTGCCGCTGTTCCCATAAAGCAGGCGATCACCGCACTCACCGCCGCGGTCAGAATGCCGATCCTTATGCTCAGCGACAAGCCCGTGATGGTCCTCACAAACATATCGCGCCCCATCCAGTCTGTCCCAAAGGGATATTGAAGACAGGGAGCCAGATTCTTTCTGGAAAAATCCGTCACCATGGCTTCATCCGCCAGAACCCTTCCCCCCACTGTAATGGCTGCCAGCATCAGGGCTGCCATGATCAGAAACAGGAACAGGGTCTTACGCCGGTTCCACTCTGAAAACCATCCCATCACCCAGCCCTCCTTTTTCTGATCCTCGGGTCCACAACCTGGTAAAGCACATTTGCAGTGAGATTGCCCCCGAACACAATGGCGGCGCTGATCATGGTGATACCCAGCAGCAGCGGCACGTCCCCTCCCAGTCCGGCCGTAACAGCAGCACGTCCCAGTCCGGGATAGGAAAACACCTGTTCCACCAGCACTGAACCGCCGAAAATTTCACTGACCGAGGCAAACTGAAGGGTCATGGCCGGAAGCAGGATATTGCGTATTCCATGCCGTTTCACGATCTCCCACTCCGACTCCCCTCTTGCCCTTGCAAACAGCACATAATCGCTCTCCATCACCTCTGCCATCTTCTCCCTTGTATGAAGGGCGATATTGGAAATGCCGGTAATGGAAAGTGCAGCCACCGGAAGGATGCCGTGGACCAGCCGGTCCCCCAGGGTGACCGCGGACGCCTCCATTCCAATGGGAACGCTGAGCCCAATGGGAAGGATCTTCAGCCACACCGCAAACACCATTAACAATACCAAGGCCAGCCAGAAAGCCGGCGTGCTGGCAGTGACAAGGGCGTACCCGGAGATCAGCTTATCTGTCAGCCTTCCCTTCCTGGCCCCTGCAGCCACCCCCAGCACAAATCCCACCACGCCGGATATCACCCAGGCCGATGCCATCAGCCACAGGGAATTGGCCAGCTTTTCCCCAATCACCTTGGAGACAGGCCGGCGGTACAGCAGGGACATCCCCATATCCCCTTGCAGGAAATCTCCTGCCCAGGACACGTACCGTTTCACAGGCGGCGTGTTTACGCCCCAGTACTCCTCAAGCTGTGCGATCTGCTCCTGGCTCATGCTTCCCAGCGCCGCCTGCCCCACATTGGTCTTTAACGGATCCAGAGGCGACACGGTCACCAGGAAAAATGCCGCAATGCTGACCAGCACAAGAAGCACGCCCAGCCGTATGATACTCCTTCCAACCTGTCTCAAACTCATATTATCGTCCTTTCATCCAAACCACAAATCCTATTCCCAGCTCCACTGGTCCACATTATTCACAATCGTCCAGCCATGGCCGTGGGGATGAAGCTTCTGGTCAGCCACCTTAAGGTTCTCCCTGGACCAGTACAGATGGTCAATGTTCACCAGCCAGATCCACGGAATATCCCCGTCCTGGGTTATCCCTGTATTTCCATCCCACTGCGCCTTTTTCCACAGCTCATAGGACTGCTCCAGATCACTGGATGCCAGAGCCTCATCCATATAGCGGTCCACGTTCTCATTGGCATAAGGGGAATACTCCGCCACACCGGAGTCCTTTATGGTGTGGTAAATATTGTAAAGTTCCATGGGCGTATGGGCGCCCCAGCCCCACATCAGCGGCTCGGCCTGGGCCCTGTCATAAGCAGTATCCCATCCCACGCCCTCTGTCTTTACCTCGATACCCACCTTTTTTAACTGGTTGGCCGTGTCCGCCGCCAATGCCTGACGCACAGAATCACTGGCAGGATACATAAGGGTCATGGATGCCCTGACGCCATCCTTTTCCCGGATCCCATCGCTGCCCGCTTTCCAGCCTGCCTCCTCCAGGATCTGCTCCGCCTTCACCGCATCATAGGAAACCTTTGCAGCGTCATTATACCAGGGCATCTTGTCACACACGCTGTAGGCCGGGCTTCCGAATCCGTTGAGCACATTGTGGATCATCTCATCCCTGTCAATGGCTAGATTGATGGCGCGCCTGACCTGCACATCGCTGGTAAAATCATTTCCCAGGGGGATACCGTCCTCATTCTTCCCTCCTGCCGGAACAGCCGGCAGGTTAAATCCCCTGTTATCCACTGTCTCAAAGGATAAAAGTTCATATCCCGGCAGGGCCTGGTCAGAGTAGGAAGCCGCTGTATACGCCAGATCCGCCTGTCCGGACATGACCGCCGCATAAGCTGCGTCTTCCTCCATGAACAGGATCGTTACCTTTTTCATCTTCGGCTCTTCCCCGTAATAACCAGGGTTTGCCTCCAGGATCACCTGCTGTCCCTTATCCCACTGCTTCAGCATATAACGGCCTGAACCCACCGGGTGTTCCCCGTATCCTGCTCCGTAAGCATGTTCGGGCACGATCCCCACAATTGCCATGGTATAGGGCCAGATGGAATACGGTCTGTTCATCCTGAATTCCACCGTGGTATCATCCAGGGCAGCAGCCTCCTTCAGCATGGTAAAATCATTGACTGAGCTGGTGTCCCTCAGTGTATTATACGTAAATGCCACATCCTCTGCCGTCAGCTTTTCCCCGTCTGTAAATGACACATCATCCCGTATGGTCACGGTCCAGGTAAGTCCGTCATCGCTGGCCTCCATTCCTGTTGCCAGGTCATACCCTATTTTCAGATCCGTTGTGGTCACGGTCAACGTGCTCTGGATCAAAGGCTCATGTACATGCTCTCCCGCTCCCCATCCGTAAGCCGGGTCAAATCCCGCCTCTGGTTCCGATGTGGGCCCCATGACAACTATGACATCGTTCCTGTCCGTTCCTGCCTGTGATGCCCCCGGCTGTGATGTTCCCGGCTGTGGTGCTTCTGACTGTGCCCCTTCTGACCGTGACACTTCTGACTGTGGTGCTTCTGACTGCTGTCCATTTTCCGGCTGTCCGGTTTTACTTGCACTGTTCCCCCCACATCCGGCAGCCATCAAGGTCACTGCCAGGATCGCCGCCACTGTATAGCTTATTTGTTTCTTCATTCTCGTCCTCCTCTAAATCATGAAATGCCATCCCTGATTCCTCAGGTCCAACTGTTTTATTTTTTCTCTGCCGCCCTTTCAAGACGCACAAAAATACCAGGAAACTAGACTTATCCCTTAAGGATAAACATACCTTCCTGGTATTTTCCTGATATCATATTTGATCTGCTGCTGATCTGCTGCTCTTGATCCAAATCCACTTATGGATCATAAAGAACTTCAACTCTTTAAAGATGTTGACTTCTGTCAACCGTTAATGAAAATTATACGAAAATCTTTGTGGCACGTCAATCATTTTCTATTAAAATCCATCCATATTCTATGTTGTGGCAGTCACATCATCCCACTGCGTGATCCCCTCCTCCTGCGCCGTGCTCTCCGCTTTCCCACGGTTCCCTTTTCAGATGCCGGCCTGTTCTGGCTTTTGTACTCCCGGATCACGGCTTCGATCCGTGTATAATCCCGTTCAAACAGTTCCTCGCTCACCAAAAGGGACCGCTGCTCCTCCGGAACCTTTTGGATCATTTTCTCGATCACAAAGGCCTTACTCTTTTCCTTATATCTGGGCATTTGGGTCAACTCCTGAATGTGCACCAGCTCCGGGCGCCACAAAAGGCTGAGCTTGCGTTTCCAGTTCATCTGAGGATTTTTCCCTGCCTCCCGCCGAATATAAAAATCAATCCCCTCCTGTGTCTGCTCCACTGTAATGATACCCCACCATTCAGGGACATGTTCCTGTACATGGGCCCCATGGGTGGAACCTGCCACCACGATGTTTTGGTCAAAATACCGGTCATAATCCCTGACCTGGCGTTCCAGGCGCACATAGGTGTCCGCATCACTTTTTATTTCAATCCCTGTCAAACGCCCCGGAAGGACCATCACAATATCCGCCCTTGATCTTCCCACCTGTTTTTCTTCTATGATCCTCATTTTGCCATAGGTTTCCTCCAGAAAATCAAAAAGAGGTTCCCTAATATCCTTGTCATACAGCATACTTTAATCGTTTAAACTCCTCTGCCTCCGTCAGTCCGCGGGCTCCCTGCCCCTCTGACATATTCTGTAATAATTCTACTATAAACGCACAAAAAAGGACAGCCATTTCTGACCGTCCCCATTACCTTTACATCTCCATGATCCATATCCCTGCACATTCCATATCCCTACGGTATCAGCCTGCTGGTTCCCAGCCGGTCGGCTCCCAGGGCAATAAAATCCTCCGCGTCCTGTAAAGATGCGATCCCGCCCGCGGCCTTGACCTTGACCCGGGGACCGGAGTGTTTTCTCAATAACGCCACATCCTCCCGGGTTGCTCCGCCTGTGGAAAAGCCTGTGGAGGTTTTAATATAATCCGCGCCGGACTGCGTTACCACACGGCACATTTCCTTCTTTTCATCTTCCGTTAACAGGCAGGTCTCAATGATCACCTTCAGGCATTTTCCGGCGCAGGCAGCTTTTATCTGTCTGATCTCCTCCAATACCTGTTCGTAAAGCCCTTCCTTTACCATCCCGATATTAATGACCATATCGATCTCATCCGCGCCGTTCCTGACCGCGTCCTCTGTCTCAAACACTTTAGCAGCCGTGGTCATATTGCCGTTGGGGAATCCGATGACCGTGCAGATGGCCAGATTTTCCCCTGTATACTCCTTGGCGCGCTTCACATAGCAGGGCGGGATGCATACGGAAGCAGTTGCATGTTCCATTCCCTCCCTGCAAAGCGTCTCGATCTGTTCCCATGTGGCGGTCTGCTTTAACAGCGTATGGTCCACCCTGCCCAAAATATCCTTCTTTTCCATGTTATCAGCTCCTGTCTTCCTTGATCAGCCTGCGGATGGCTTCCACCGCCACCTTGATCGCAGCCTCGGTGTCATGTACAATGGGATTATCCAGCCCCGCATTCTGCCGTTCCTGGTTACCCACCACCAGGAAATCAGAGCCGCAGCGCACGCGCAGATGGCTTGCTGCAATAAATAAAGCCGCGGATTCCATCTCAGACGCCTTGCATCCCATGCGCTTCCATGCCTCCCACTTATTGAGGAGCTCATAGCTTACCGGCATCCTTTCCGGTTCATGCTGTCCGTAAAATGCATCCTTGCACTCCACAACCCCTGCATGATAGGTATATCCCAATGCCTTTGCCGCTGAAACCAGCGCGTTGGTCACATCCAGGTCCGCCACCGCGGGATATTCGATGGGGGCGTATTCCTTGCTGGTTCCCTCCATACGGATGGCTCCCGTGGCAACTACGATGTCCCCGCCTTTTACATTCATCTCCATCCCGCCGCAGGTTCCCACCCGGATAAATGTGTCCGCGCCGCACAGCACCAGCTCCTCCAGGGCAATGGACGCGGAGGGGCCGCCGATACCGGTTGAGGTCACACTGACCTTCTCCCCGTCCAGCCAGCCTGTATATGTGATATATTCCCTGCTGTCCGCTACCAACCGGGCATTGTCAAAATGCTTTGCGATTTTCTCACAGCGCTTCGGGTCCCCCGGCATGATCACATAGCGGCCCACATCGCCTTTTCTAATCTGTAAATGATATTGTAATCCTTCTTCTCCAGAATAATTCTGCATGCTGCTTCTCTCCTCACAAGGGCGTGTCTTAACATTGGTTTTGCCAGCTGCACGTCCGATCCTCTTATTCTTTTCCACGTCTTTTGATCGTAGGCTTTCCTATGATGTTTTAGGCAGAGCGGCCATCATTTGCGGGAATCCGCAGGCACTGCCTCCTTCAGGTTATCCGGCCCAAAACCCAATGGCAGCAGTTCTTCCAGGAGGAACGTCCTCACCTTGCCACCGCCGTTTTCCAGAATGATCCTGAAGGTTTTTGGATCGCAGAATTCCGTCATTACCTGACGGCAGACTCCACAAGGGGCACACATCTCCCCTGTCCGGCCTTCCCCGGGACCACCCACGATCGCAATTGCTTCAAATTCCCGTTCTCCCTCTGATACTGCTTTAAAAAACGCGGTGCGCTCCGCACAGTTGGTGGGACCATAGGAGGCATTCTCAATATTGCATCCGAGATAAACCGTTCCTGATCTTGTAAGAAGCGCTGCCCCTACCCTGAAACCTGAGTATGGGGTATATGCCTGTTCCCTGCCTTTGCAGGCCAACTCTATCAGCTCTGTTTCATTCATCCTTTATTCCTCCCTACTGCTCGATGATCTTGGATATGAACCCCCGTATCATTTCATACTGTTCCATATCAATGGATATTTTATTACCCTGGCGTGAGATCCATCCGTCATCCTCAAACTTTTTTACTGCCCGGTTCACTGTCTTTACACACAGACCGGAGGAATCCGAGAGTTCCTGCCTTGTACTGCTGATCTGAAGCACGCCGTTCTTCTCATATTTCTGGTACATGTCCATCAGCAGCAGCGCCAGACGGTCGGAACCCTGAAGAAACAGATAGGCCCGGCTGCTTCTCCCCTGTTCCAGGAGATATTCCCCAATGGCCTTTGCCTCCTGCTTCAGGGCGCGTATATCTGTCCTGAGCCACTCCGCGAATTTGTCCCTGGGTATCTTCACAAAGGTACAGGGGGTTACTGTCTGGAGGGTGGTCTTGTAGGTATCCAGATCCATCACCACCTCCATCCCGCCCATGGCATACAGGCCTTCAAACCGCATAAAGTCAAAGGCGATTCCGTATATACGGTAATCCACGGCCTTGATCACGCCCTTTCCGATAAAGAAAATGGCGTCCGCCGGTGCATTTTCCTTGACAAATATAACGTCCTTGTCCATCTCGACAATCCGGAAGGAGTCCATCAGCCAGGCCGGGGCGCTGCAAAAATAATCCTCAAACTGCTGTCTCCGTCCCTTATCCAATTCATTTAAAAAAGGCAATGCCCTGCACAAACTGCTCATGTCCATGCTGATAGTCCTCCTGATTCCCAATTGTACTTATATTACTTGATCAAATCAACTTTCACGATGTCGGTTGGAACAGCACTGGCCTGCGTTGCAACCGTGTCATTGGCAACCTGAATGGTTCCGTCCTTCAGCATCTCATACAGCTCATCATACTTTTCCTGGGTAAACACCTTAAACTTGGATGTCTCCATGGGGAGCATGATGCCGTTTTCCTTTGCATCCAGTGTCACTGACTTTCCGCCCTCAAAGTTTCCGTCATAATATCCTGCAACCGCATCATAAACAGAATCGCCCAGATTCTTCATGGCTGAGGTGATAACGGTAGCAGACTCGGAAGACTGATCCACGTCCACGCCGATCACCACCTTGCCTGCAGACTCCGCAGCCTTCATAACAGAGTTGCCCACACCGCCGCCGCAGGCGAAAATGCACTCGGTCCCTTCATTATACCACGCTGCCGCCTTGGCATTGTTCTCCGGTGACGCGTCAAAATTTCCAACGTATGTATACTTAACGGAAACACTTCCCGGCTCAAGCCCCATCTCCTTGGCAGCCGCGTCCGCGCCCTGGATGAAACCGTAGCCGTAACGGATCACTGCAGGAACAGCAATACCGCCCATGAAACCTAACTGAGTATACCCTTCCGTCACAGCCGCATAGCCTGCCAGGTATCCGGCCTGCTCCTCCGCATAGAAGATTGACAATACATTGCTTTCAATCTTAACATCATCGCCGGACTTAGGTTCCGCATCAATGATAATGAACTTAATATCAGGATACTTGGTCTGTGACTCATAGATGGGAACCTCGAACAGGAAGCCCGGTGTCACGATCACCTTTGCCCCGCCTTTTACAGCAAGGTTGATGGAGTTGATACAAGCCTCATCCGACTTCTCATTGGGCTTATAATACTTGCAGGTCAGGTTGTTGTCCTTGGCATATGCTTCAAGTCCCTCCCATGAACCCTGGTTAAATGACTTGTCGTCAATGGTACCCACGTCCGTGATCAGGGCCAGTTCATATCCCTCCTGGGAACTGCCTGCTTCTGCGCCGCTCTCAGCCGCTGTCCCGGCGCTGTTGGAATCCGTGTTGCCGGAAGCTCCCGGTTTCTGTACACACCCGGCAAGACTTGCCGCCATGGCTGCTGCCAATACCACACTTAATAAACGTTTCTTCATTTTTACTTCCTCCATTTTACTATTGGTAGTGTCAAGTTTCACTACCTGTTTTATTGTTTAAACCTTGATTTTATGGGAGTTTGCAATAAAAAGAGCAATGACCTCCCTTTTTTTGGTATAGTGTCCTCGACCAAAATTCCAAAATACCAGAAAGGATTTCATTGCTCATGGACATTATACTTTATTTACTTAACATTATTCAATACCTTTATCGCCAAAACTGCTGGCTAATTAACTTTATTTG
>Ga0129308_1000287_pt1 | contig 86334 bp, 78 predicted proteins | sample L827metagenome_FD_94440 | JGI IMG/M metagenome (GOLD analysis project Ga0129308, IMG submission 94440) | Ring-tailed lemur group fecal microbial communities from Wisconsin, USA - L827 metagenome | ecosystem: Host-associated > Mammals > Digestive system > Large intestine > Fecal | place: USA...
GATTTTGATATAGTTGAAAAACAGGTTTCCTCTATCGTCCTCAAAAGCGCGCCTGCGCCCTGCAACACTGAACGATTGGCAGCACGGGCCTCCAACGAGCAGATCAAAATCCGGCATACTTCCATAATCGATTTTTGTGATGTCCTCATAGAAACTCTCTCTTTCTGTGTCATACAATGCTCGGTAAGCCTTTTGAGCAAATCGGTCTATTTCGCACCACCCGACACACTCAAAGCCTCCCACTTTTTCAAAAGCGGAGCGGAATGCACCGATTCCTGCGAATGTATCGAACACCCGAATCATATATGAACACCTCCATTCGTCTAATTTTCGTGACATACCTCCTTTCCTTAAATATGTAAAGCCCACCTTTTCAGGTGAGTTTCAAGATTTATTTTGATTTTATCCCTGTATTAAGCTAATTTCAAGTTCCTCAGTTTCTTCCTGTTCCTGCTGTATTGTATCAATTATTTCAAGCAACTTATCACGATATTCCGCGTCGCTGACGTATTTTAAATGTGTACCCTCAGTCTTGATAAAAGGCTCTCCGCACTCGGTAGTTATCTCAACATCGCCGCATTTCCCATGCCACATTATGAATTCTGCAACGTCCTGAATACTACGGAGATTTCTGTTTCCGTTAATGGAATGACCTACGAGTTTTTCATTGTTTTCCAACTGGAGCTTGTGGAATTTATCCATGTTCAGCACAAGCGATAGACTTCTGCCGTTGTCCCAACGCATGACAGCCTGAGCCATATCATCGATTGCGAGAATAGTTCCTTTTGTCCCTGCGAACACAGGCTGTGGATCGTCCATATCTTCGTCAAGCTGAATTCTCGTGCCTGCCGGATAACAGCAGCGGTAGTATCGCAGTTCGCTTTTGCTTGGAATATTATTCATAATACCGACCGCCTCTCGTATTATAGCGAAAGACCGCTGATATCCATTGATTCCTCAATATCAGCGGTCATATCTTCTGTTTCCTCTTTTGTGATTACGGTAAGCTCCGGCTGAAACGGAATATCAAGATCGTTGATCCTAACCGACTTGATGTCGTTTCTCTCATTCAAAATCTCAGCCGCCGATTCAACAAGCATTTTCTTCACTTCGTCAAAATCACAGCCGAGATCCTCCAGAACGTCGTCAAGTGAAAACTCCGAATGCCCTGAATGCGAAAATTTCGCTATCTTGTCCGAAATTTCATTTAGCAGCTTATGGAGCCTTATTTCGCCATTTGTAAGCGATATTTCGGGATTCTGATGTTTCTCCACGAGTTCTTTTGCTCTTGGGATATACTGGGAATATCGTGCGTATGACATACCCTCAGACTCGATTATCAAACCGTCGCCGTTTTCCTCATCGTAGATCAGCAGGCAATGATAAATGTCATCGCCGTCACAGTACATCATCTCCGCATTCTCAGCGATCAAGTCGTTGTCACGCAGCGGATTACTTTTCAGATATTCAAACTCACGGTGAGAAACCGCTATCGCTTTCTCCACCACGCAAGATTTTGTTCGGAACTCCGATTCCTTTCGCACCAGTGAAGCGTTGAGCTTCAATTTGTTATTCATAAAATTTCCCTCCGATCATTTAAAAATTTTTTACTTTCACATCTGCACCACGTCCTTTCCTCAGAAACTAAAAAAGACCGCTTTATTTAACATCACGAATTTCGTGACATTAGACAAAACGGTCTTTAAAACTTTGTATACTTTTCTATATATAAAAAAGGCGAATTTAAGATTATTTTTCTAAAATCCGCCTTAGATTTTTCCATAATTTGCTTGGTTAAGGGTTCGAATCCCTGCAGCCTTAAAAAATCGGTAAAAAGCATCTACGGTTTTTCACTAAAAATTTTCGGCTCTTTAACGCCAAAAAACCGCTATAAATAGCGGTTTTTTGGGTGTGCATCTATTTTGTTCCAAAAGTATGGTTGGGGTGCAGGGATTCGAACCCCGGAAGTGACGGAGTCAGAGTCCGTTGCCTTACCGCTTGGCGACACCCCAGTATCGCGACTGAATTATTCAGCTTTATTATTATAGCACAGTTCTTTTTAAATGTCAAGGGTTTTGGAGAAATTTTTATTTTTTAATTATTTTACAGCTATTGCAAATTTTTCCGTTTAGATATATAATGTTATTATGGTAATTATAAAGAAACGGACAGCTTACTTTATCATGTCAATAAATATGTCAAGGAGACTTCTATGAAAAAACTTTTCTTTATCGTAAATCTTATTGCAGGCAGAGCCACAATAGGCAGTATGCTGGGAGAAATAATTGACGAATTTAACAAATCGGGATATGAAGTTACCGTCCACATAACGCAAAGCAGTGAAGATGCTCGGGAAAAGTCCGTATACGCCTGTGAAAACGGCTTCGATCTTCTTGTGTGCGCAGGAGGCGACGGCACGCTCAGCCAATGTCTGCACGGAGTTATGGACAGTGAACGCAAGATACCGATCGGTTATCTGCCGTCGGGTTCAACGAACGATTTTGCGCGTACTCTCGGTATACCTAAGTCAACTATGGAGGCGGTAAAATGGATAACAAACGGCAGTCCCATGAGCGTTGACATCGGAAGCTTCAACGATCGTTATTTCACATACATTGCGGCATTCGGAGCGTTTACAAACGTGACATACGAAACGTCGCAGCAGGTAAAGAACGTTTTAGGACACGCTTCATATATTCTCGGCGGACTCACTCAGCTTACAAGTCTGCGTTCAAAAAAGATGCGCATTGAGTATAACAACACCGTTCTTGAGGACGACTTCATTTTCGGCATGGTCACGAATTCGGGTTCTGTAGCAGGACTTCTCTCGATGAACGATTTTCTTCTTGACGACGGCGTATTCGAGGTCACGCTCATAAAAAAGCCTGCAAATATCGTTCAGCTTCAGAAAATAGTACATTCCCTGCTGAACATTTCGGAGGAAATAGACAGGGAGTACATCAAGTTTTTCCGAACAAACAAGATAACGTTCACCGCGCTTAATGACGAGCAGATCTCGTGGACTTTAGACGGCGAATTTGGCGGCGACCTGCCCGTAAATACGGTAGTCAACTGCAATAAAGCGATAGAAATAATGACTGGCGACCGCGACCAATCCATATTTGCCGATCCTGAATGATATTCAAGATAAAGGGCTGAAACAGCGAAGAAAAGCTGTATCAGCCCTTTAATATATAATTTTTCTGTCAAAATCTAAATTTCGGCATTGGTTCGAGCTTATGACGGTTAGCGGCGGTCATTCTGTCGATTTTACTTTTCAGTTCGGGGTCACGGCTCAGGTCGTCAAAGCCTCGGATATAATCGTCAAGCTCGGCATACGTAAAACCTAAGTTTTCCTCGTCCGTTTTGCCGCATAAGCCGTCTATGGGCGTTTTGTGTACAAGACTGTACGGCAGTCCCAAGTAATCGCCGATACCGATGACCTCCGTGACCGTAAGTTCGGAAAGTACGCTGAAATCTCCTGCTCCGTCCCCGAATTTCGTAGCGTAACCGACCCTATCCTCCGACAGATTGCAGGTGTTCGCAACTCTGCCGCCGACGCATGCCGCAACAGCGTAAAGAACAGTCATACGAAGCCTTGCAGGAGTATTTATTCTTGCCTGTTCGGTAACGTTCAGACGGCTTTCAAGCTCTGACATAAGCCCGTTGTACGCTCCCTGAATATTAATTTCGGTATGGCTTATGCCGAGATGTTCGACAAGTCTGCGGCTGCAATCAATATCCGCCTGCACACCCTGCGGCATAAGAACTCCGAAAACTCTGTCTTTTCCGAGAGCCTTCACACAGAGAGCCGCCGATACCGAGCTGTCCTTGCCGCCCGATATGCCTATTACAGCCTTAGTCTCAGGCGAACCGTTTTCCGCAAAATAACGGCGTACCCACTCCACAGCCGCATTTGTTACAACCGCCGCGTCAAAACCTCTCATTTCGTTTCTGATACGCATAAGAGTTCTGCCGAGGTAATTTTCTCCGATCCCTCCGACCGTTCCCCAATACGTATCGCCGTGATTATTGCCCTCGATAAGCTCCTCGTGAGCCGTGTTCAGCAGGAGTTCCGCAATATGTGGATTCTGCCCGAACTTAGCCTTGCAGACCTCGTTCATGACCTCGTTTTTGACTTCCTCCCAATCGGGACGGAGACTTATTTTCCGTCCGAGTTTTTTTGCGTCCGAGGGACTTAATTCCGCAAAGGAACGGCGTTCTTCTTCGTTTAAGGTTTTCATAGCCTGATACGCCGCCTCGCTGTTTTGGTAGGTCATGCCGTCCACCGACACGGGACACTCGTAAAAATTGCCGAGAAAAGCATATTCTCCTTTGAAACTGCTTATCATTAAAACGCACCTCCGTAAAGTCTGTTTCTGATGTCGGAAAGGCTGTATTCCCTTATCATTTTGCCGTCCTTGAATACAGTCGCAAGCATATTTTTATCGGATACCTCTTTTATAGTTGCCGAAGTATAGCCGTCCTCGCAGACAATATCCCCGAGTTCGTTTTTATAAACGCAGCACATTCCTTTATGCGATTTTTTGCTTATCTCCTTATCGGAGCTGTTTTCGGCTTCACGGAACTCCCCGTCCACCTTGATGTAATTTTTGGGAGCTTTGAATATCGGCATCATATTCCCTGCCCTGTCCTCACAGTAAACCGCTTTCACCGCTATGTGGAACGTATCTCTGGTATACGGCGCAAGCTCGCCGCCCGTTTCAAGGCACTGCATTGAAAAGCTGCCTGCTCCGAGAACGACATTATTACATGCAAAGCCGTTTTCCATAAGTATACGGTACACGCTTTCCGCGCGCTGGGGAGTGATCGAATCACCGTAAATAGCCTTTATATGCGTATCGAGAACCTTATATCCCTTGCTGTTCACCGTTCCGCCGAAGATATTCCAAAGTTTGAAAACTGTCTCCGTAACGACCTCTACGGGATCGCCGCTGTCCCCTCTTATAAGCATTGTGCCGTTGTGCGCCATTATTTCATTTTTTAGCTGAGGCAGGATATTATTTACAACGTTCCAGTAATCATAGCTGTCCGAAACGACGGAAAAGGACGTATCGGGATAAAGCTCCGTAAGAAGTCTGCGGAACATGGTAATTTCGTCCCCGTCAAAGGCAAAATTTGAACACATGACGGAATGCTCCGTAGATACTGCGCCGTAGGCAACGGGTTCTTTTGTGCAGTCGCAGTTGTAGTATTTTTCGAGATACGGAACGGCAGGTACGGTCGCCGTATTAAGGAACGACAGGCAAAATGCCGCTGACGACTTCACCGCAGAGGAAAGAGATTCCTGTCCACGGAAAGAAAAGTCCCCCAACGCCTTTGACCTCGGCACATCGTCGTCCACGGTAAGGGCATAGAATTTGTCAACTATCTTACGGTACATGTACCCCACGTTTGCGGAGATCATACCGTGCCACATTTCGGCTGAAAGCAGGCTTTCGATATATTCAACGACCCACGGAAAATCGGGGTGAGTATTTGTAAGCTGTATCATCGGTACTTTTATCGGAACAAGCGTACCCTCGGGAACAGCGGCGATCTCAACGGGAAGATACCCCAGCTTATGAAGCTCCCTTATCATTTTTTTATCGTAAGCCTGCGGACCGAGCGTATTGTCTATTATCCTAAAATACTCGTTGGTCACCTCGTCAAAGGGCTTTTCAAAAAAGTCCCTGTTAAAGGCTTCTATAAGGAACTCTTTTATAAACGCCTGCAAGCCGAAGTGGATAAGCTTATCGTGTCCGCTGATACGGCTGCCTCTCGGCGTGAGATACGAAACGATCTTTGTAAGGTCTTTCGGGTACATTTTAGCGTGCGTCGCCTTGTAAAAATCAATGTTAAGCATAGGATTTGCCATTTCAAACAGCTCCTTTCAAGCAGTCAAGCACCGTAAGCTTCTTGTTTTCTTTCAATGTGCATAGGGAATTTGTAGTAAATATTTTGTGTATAAGCTCGCCTTTCAGCAGTTCGCCCTCGGCTATGGAATTTTCACAGTGCGTAAAGAAAACGTCAATATCTCCGCAGCCAAGCTCTTTGAGCTTTTTAGCCGAATGAAAAACCGTTCCGCCGTAGGAGCAGATGTCGTCTACAATAAATATCCGCCGCCCGTTGGGACTTTCTCCCCACACGTCAAGACCGACTATTTTTCCAGTCGCCCAGTCTCTTTTCTTGATGCCGAAGCCGATATGGCGGCAGTCGGCGAAAAGCTCCGTATATCTCTTGCAGCTTCCCTCGTCCGGGAAAAATACGTAATCCTCTTTACTGTCAAATCCGCAAAGCTCCTTTGCTTTTTCGATATAGGCTTTCGGCGAAAGATTTGTACAGCGTTCCAATAAAGCCGAACCAACGCCCGAGTGAACGTCAAGGAGCGTTACTTTTGAAAAGCTAAGGGAATTTATCAGACCGCAGAAATATTTCAAGGTGAAAACCTCATCGCCGCTGTGAACTCTGTCCATTCTCGCATTCGGCAGATAAGGCATGTAAAGCTCCATCTCCGCTTTCGGGAAACGCTCTCGGATATTCCGAGCCATATATGCAAGGAGCAGAAATTCGCCCTCCGTTTCAAACCGCCACGTCAGCACGGCTCTTTTAATGTTTGTTTCTTTAATGTTTATTTTCAGCGTGCCGTCGGGATAATTAAGCGTTTCGGGAGCTTTTGGAGCTTCGCCGTTTACACTGTAAAGTATCATAACATTTCCTCCCGTATTACCTCTATCTGACACATTTTCACAGCCTCCAACGCCCTGTCGTGAGCGGCTGCGGACGTTCCCGCACAGCTGTCCGCTCTGACTGTTATCCTCGTTTCGGGGAAAAACGCTTTCAGCAGCATGGCGTTTGAAATAACGCATATATCGGTGCATACGCCTATAAGCTCTATTTCTTCGGGAACTCCTCCGCAAAGTTCCGATATTCTTTCGGGCAGCTCCTTTGAACCGAACGTACATTTTTCAACGGCAAGGGTATTCGCCGTATCGCCGATGATTTTTTTCAGTTCATCGGCAAGCTCGTGTCCCCAAGTTCCTTTTATGCAGTGAGCTACGGGAAGATTTCTGCCCTCCTGCGTATACAAATAATCCTCGCCGTGAGTATCGAGAGTATACAGCAGCTTCGTGCCGTCATTTAATGCGGACTTCACCCTTTCGCAAACTTTCGGAAGTACGGCAAGAGTTTCGGGATTTCCCAACGCTCCGCTGATAAAATCGTTCTGCATATCAATTACGATCAAAGCTTTCATTCCTCGTCACTTCTCCTTTTATAAAGTTTTGACGGACGGTGCATTGCTCCGCCGTTGTCGAACAATTCGGTCTCCTCGATTTTTTTGGACATTTTTCTTCTGAAATTTGCCGCCGCTTCTTTTTTTCCCGTGATGATCTCATAGGGCTTCTGCAAATCGGCGATCGTAAAATATTCGGGGAGCAGGTCGAAAATTATATCATGATTTTTTACCTCGTCCCGAAGCTTCAAAAAAGCGTCGTAAATTATCTGAGCATGGTCAAAGGCAAGCTCCTCCGATAACGCTCTGCCGTTTTTGAGCTTTATAACGATAGCTCCGTCGTCAATAAGTATCACGCTGCTGCGCATTTCGACTGTCAGCCAGCACGAGCTTTCGGCGTCGGACGTTTCCTCCGTATCAAGCTCTATGGTACGTGTAAGAGCCGCAAAAGCGCATGATATTACCCAGCCGCGAGGGTCTCTTTCGGGGGCGCTGTAGGTTTTCAACGGGATAAGTTTGGCTTCGGCAAGTCCCGTTTCCTCCTTTAATTCCCGAAGCGCGGCGGACTCGATAGTTTCGTTCGGTCTGAGGAATCCGCCGGGGAGGGAATAAAGTCCCTTGAACGGTTCTTCTCCCCTTTTGACAAGGAGTATTTTCAGTTGCTTGTCGTCAAGTTCGCGTTTGTTATCGGATTTTTCACTGTCAATTCCGAACGCCGCAACGTCTGCCGCAACGGACGGTCTTTCATAATCTTTATAATCATTCATAAGCAAGTTCTCCTTAGTTTCATTTTGATATTATCTTTTTGTTATTATCATTATAGCACTATCATTAAGCTTTGTCAACAGCTTTTGCAAAATTATTTTTTAACTTTTTGATAATTAATTATTTGTTATACCCTTTTCAGCCCGAAAAAACATGTAAAAATTCGCAATTTGCTATAACATATCACTTGCGTTCTGCAAAATACAACAATTTTTCACACATTTTTTATAATTTGACCCTTGAATTTCACAAAAATAAAAGGTATAATAGTAGTAGGCGGTTTTTGCCGTAAATTACAAAGGAGTGATATTATGAGAGCCGATACAAAAGAATTGGTTACGACCATCGCCTACATGATAGGCGTAAAGAAAAACATTATCGAAAACTGCTTTGACGAAGAATGCCACGAGCTGCTGGAAACGCTGTATACCGATAAGGAAGCGTCCATAATAAGATACTTATGCAAGCTCAGGACAACACTGATGCAGAAATTCAAGAAAACAGACGATGAAATGCGGTATAATCTGAAAAATTTAAACCGACTCGACTGGTACGATAAGGATAATATAAAGCAGCTTGAAAAATGGGAAATACCGATAATCAAAACAAATTACCGTTCCGAGCAGTATATGCTTGATTTTAATAAGCTTATTTCGGAAAATATTGATAATTGCGCAAAGCTCTTTCCCGATTGGGTGAACTGGAATTATATAAAAGACCTGTTCGTAGTCCCGTCATATTCAAAGCCGAACGTGCTGAAAAAAGAATTTGAAAAATACATGAAGAAAATAGAGTTCTACCCTTTTCAGCTTTATATCCACTGGATACCCGAGGAATGCGGCAGCATACTGTATACGGACGGCAAATTTCTAAGCGTCATATACAGACAGCACGATGATGTGTTTACCGATTATACCAAATATAAGGATGCGCACAGCGAAACAAAAAATAATATATACAGCTTCATTGAAAACAGCTACAAGGTCGCAATTGCCGTAGACTGCGAAAATTCCGATGTGTATAAGCTTTACAGCGTGCTTAAAAACCTTAATCAGGACGAACTTGCAAAAATAGAGAAAATAATCCTCTACGATGATTACCATACAAACTGCGGCTGGGATTGGCTCGGCAAGTTTACGCATATTCCCGTGGAACACGTTATGGTCGAACGAGTTACCGACCAAAAGTCCTTGGTGGATATAAAAATGACCGCAGGAGTGTGCAAGAATTATTATGAAAACAATATAACCTCTTTTATAATAGTATCGAGCGATTCGGATTTCTGGGGACTTATTTCATCTCTGCCAATGGCGGATTTCCTTGTAATGTACGAATACTCAAAATGCGGTCAGGCTATAATCAAGGCTCTTACCGAACATGACATTTACTACTGCTCGATAGACGATTTCTGCTCGGGAAACATTGAGGATCTGAAAAAAGCCGTTCTTTTTGACGTTCTCGAAAAATATCTTCCCGATATTCTGTATCTCAACGGAAAAGAGCTTGTAAAACAAATTTACACAGAAACCCGTATAAACGCTTCTGAAAAGGAAATGGATATTTTTTATAACAAATACATAAAAACGCTTCGGCTGAAAGTCAATTCCGAAGGCAATTTTTCCATTGAGATAATGAAATAGAGGCAAGTATAATACGCTTAAAAACAGCGTAACTACACGTTTTCGAGCCGATTCGACATTTTCTTCTTGACATTCCATTTATCATGTAATATCATATATTGTAGGGGCATTGTTTGATATGCTCTCGGGTTATTACGGAAAGGGTGTCGAAGGCTTGAAGTATAAGCTTTTAGTTGGGAATAATATCGAAGGCTCAGGCAAAAAGCTCGCCCAATCCCTTTCACATTTCGGTTTTACTTCCGAGTATTGCACAAACAGTTTCAAGAACTTTGAAGAATTGCTGAGCAAAGTTTCATATGACGGACTTATCTTTTTTGCGCTGCGCATAACGGACAACACTATCAGCTTTATCCAAAAATGCAGAAGTAACTATCCGAATATGAAAATATATCCAATAATAACTTCCGATCTGATGAAAGTTAAAAAACAGCTCATTGACGTCGGCGCTGACGCATGTATAACCATGCCGTATACCGATTACAGCCTTTGCGCAGATATCATCGGCGATTTCTATACAAACGACAAAATGCCCATACTTCCCGAAATAGCCGATTTTCTTTGCAGAAAGCGTTTCCCCGACCATATGCTTGGATTTTACAGTTTGTGCTGCGCGTTGGAAATAGCAATAGAAACGCCCGAATCCCTTGAAAAAATAACCGTCGGATTGTACCCGACGGTTGCGAAAAAAATTAATTCCACATATGAAAATGTCGAACGTTCTCTGAGAGTCATGCTTATCTCCGCATTCAGCAAGGGCGTGATAATCAACGGAAAGTTGGTTCACAGAAGAATCAAAAATAAAGAACTTATCAAACTCTTGGCTGACGAGTACATAGAAGAAAACGGAATACGATAAAATAACGTGGCAGGCAGTACATTTTCTGCTTGTCACGGTATTTTATAGATAAATTTGTTTTGTTGCAATTTGTTCACAAAAACGTTTATCATGCTCAACAAACAGCAAAGTCGCTCCTGAATTCTTCAACAGCTCCTCGATTTGCATTCTCGACAACACGTCAATGTAGTTAAGCGGCTCGTCCCATATATAGATATGCGCTTGTTCAGACAAGCTTTTGGCAAGCATAACTTTTTTCTTCTGCCCCTGACTATAGCTTTCAATAGGACGTAAAAAAAGCTCTCTCGAAAAATCAAGTTTCCGCAGAATCGCTTTAAACAGGGATTCGTCCGTCCGATGTATTTCAATATAATCGTCAAGAGTTCCATAAAGATCGTCCGCAGTCTGGGCAACATAGGAAATTCTCAAATTGCTTGCTATTGTGATCGTACCTTGATAAGCTTTGTTTTCGCCGGAGATCAATTTAATTAAACTGCTTTTTCCGCTGCCGTTCTGACCGCATATCGCTATGCGGTCGCCTTGACAGACCGTGAAGCTTACGTCCTTGAAAACCGTTTCATCGTCATAGCCAAAGGAAACGTTACGAAAATCTATCAACTGTGAGCTATGGTATTTCAAGGGAAACAATTTCAGAGACGATACTTCCTCCACATTGTTCAAAAGCTTATTTTTTTCTTGAATGTTTTTCTCAATACGGTTTTCCATAGATTTGGCACGGTTCATCAACTTAGCAGATTTTCTTGCTATGGAAGTTCTTCTGCTGACAGATTTTTCAGTCTTTGCAGGGTCAAAGCCTATTTTTGTGGAGGCGATCTTGTCAGAATGTGCCGCGGCTTTTTTTGCCGATCGTTCCAGCTGACGAATTTCTTTTTTTAGCCGTTCATCTTGAGTATGTTCAAACTGTTCCTGCCGTTTGCGGTTTTCATTCCATGTACTGAAATTTCCTTTCTGAACCTCGATATTCATTTTTTTTATCACTAAAATATGGTCAATACAGGCATCAAGAAAGGCTCTATCGTGGGAAACAAGAATAAATCCCGATTTTCTTTTAAGATAAGCTGCAAGTACCTCCCTTGCATGAATATCAAGATGATTTGTAGGCTCATCAAGAAGCAGAAAGCTGTTTTCACGCAGAAACATGCCTGTGATCAGTATCTTCGTCTGCTCTCCGCTTGAAAGGGTCGAAAACTGACGATACAGCAGACTTTCATCCGCTTCCAGCATATTCAGTTCCTTATGAATCTGCCAATCTTCGGCTTTCGGCGCTATTTCACGGATAACGTCTATCGTAAAACATAAGCTGTCGGGGCAGTACGGAAAATACTCAAAATCTACCGAAGAACTTATTTTACCGGTGTATTCAAGCTCGCCCATAAGCAATTTCAACAAGGTAGTTTTGCCTCTGCCATTACGTCCGGTCAAACCAAGTCTCCATGACGTGTCAAGCTGTAGATCGACATTCTCAAAAACCTTTTCAAAGCTTCCGTCATATTCAAATGAAAGTTCACGAATGTTAATAAGTGACATATAGAATCCCTCCGTGTTCAATAAAAATGAAAGACCGCAGAAAATATCCGCAGTCTTTTGAACACAAAAAACGTCCGTAATAAACAGAACGCACCACTCACCAAAGTGAATGCAATATTCAAGAAAGAGCGAACATTTCCTGCCCGCATATTTAAAGTACAGCAAACAGCACAAGACAAACCATGTGCTAAAACTGTATTTAATATGCAAAAAATCAGCAAGAAACTGTACGCATCTTTCCACCTCAATTCATTTCAATTGCTTTCGCACATTTATTATATCATATTAGTTGCAAAATTGCAATAGGTGCGGAAAAATTTTTTCGTTTAATATTTTTTAGCGTGAGTTGGGTGCGGCGGCTCGCCGCTTATAGCATAAAAACGAAATTCTGTCAAGTTTTTTTATTGGCAAACACGGAAATAAATTTTTAAAGTTTTTACAGTAAACTTACGCAGGGGGACGCCGTCCCCCTGCACCCCCTGCCAAAGGGGTGACCCCTTTGGAATCTCAGTTTTCGTACCATTCTGCCCCAGATGGAGCAGAATGGTACGACATTGGTTCAAAAAAACTCTCCTTGACAGAAAATACAGGGTAACAATATCTTCTGCATAAATTATTGTAATAATATAAAAATTGATTTCTGTGATTAACAAATGTCTATTTTAACCCAATGTATATATGGATCTCTGCATTTTCGGGGTCGGCGTTCTGATACTCCTCAAAATCACATATAAAACTGCGGTCCAGTTCCACGCTCCACAGCTTCTGCCAGAACTCTGCAACAGCGGTGATCATATTTCCGATCACCGTAAACTTTGCATATTTGCCGGCAGGAATTTTATGCACCTCCATATTCTCAGGGACTTCCGAGGCATTTTCAACCTCACAGGCAGTTATTACCGTGTAATCGTTAAGATGATCGCCCGAATAATCGGTATAGATACCGCAGGCTTTTTCGTTGACCCTGTTTTTCAGCCTGCCGCACCCGTCCTGAGAATAAAGCTTCTGCCACAGACCGCCGATAACAGCTCCCATTTCGGGTGACGTGTTGTTCGTTCTCGCCGAAAATCCGGCAACCGTTTTTTCATTCAGATAAATAATTTCGTACTGCATAATTAGTACCTCACTTTCTGTAAGACCTGTTAGAACCTGTTCAGTATCTTACATTAGCAAGTATATCATATCAAATACGACATCTGTATGTCATGTTTCATATTTTCCCGAAATTTTATTAAGCAGTTCGGCTAACCCTTTCCGATATTCATCAGGCTCTAAAATCTCCGCATTTTCTCCAAATGTCAGGATATAGCTGTAAAACGCAGGAATATCCGACCATGTGAAGGTCGTTGTAACACTTCCGTCCTCATTCACGGAAAAACTGTCTATGCCGAATTCGTCTATAAGCCGCCATTTTACAGCAGGACTGAATCTGACCTTCACCTCGCGTCCTCCTGTTGTGTGACGCACTTTATTGCAGATATACGGCGAAACTTCACGAACGCCGCATTTTTCCCCCGTGCGTTTCAGCTTCGTAATACGAGTAAGCTTAAACATTCGATAATCGCATCGGGACGTACAATATCCCCAAACATACCAGCTTGACCATTGAAAAACCAAATGATAAGGCTCGATCATACGACGGCTTTCCCCTGTAGGAGCGTGATATTCAAAACTGATTTTTTCGCTGTTTTCAATGGCGGACTTTATAAGCTCTATTTTATCGGCAGCAGCAGATTTATCCCAGTATGAGAGGTCGATAATAATATGATCGTTTGTTACGGAACTTCCGACCGAGAGCTTTTCCATAAGAATACGGTAGCTGTTTGTTCCTGATACACTGTCAAGGCTTTTAAGTCCTGCAAGTATCGCGCTCATATCAGCGGAAGTCAACAAAGTACGGTCTATCCTGCAACCCTCCATGAGAAAGAAACCTCCGCCGTTTCCCTGCATTGCCGCAACAGGTATACCTGCCTGACATAAAGTCTCAATGTCTCTGTTTATGGTACGTCTTGAAACCTCGAATCGCTCTGAAAGCTCAGCGGCGGTGATCCTGTCCCTTTGAAGCAGTACCGACAGAATACCGATAAGTCTATCTATCTTCATTTTGCTCCTCCCGAATCTGTTCTCAGAATATATGCTAACCTCTACTGCAAAACATTCAATTTTTTCTCGAGTCTTTTGCATATTTTGCAGTAGAAACAAGTATACATCATTATATCATTGAAAAAACTTATTGTCAACATTACCCCGAAAATCAATTTTTATGTTTTTCTTATGGGAATATTGACCGCCGTCAAAAAATATGCTATAAGCAGCGTGGCGGCGAGCCGCCGCCGGCATTGCCGACCGTATTCTTATGTAAGGGATATTTTTCCCCGAAGCCGCAATTCACAGGTGATGTCGAATGCGGACACGGCACGCCGTGTCCCTACATCGGGAAATATTTATTTAATCGGAAAATCTTTCCGCGCCTGTTGCATTTTTGAAGCTAATATGCTATAATATAATTTAGTATCGAAAGCGGCAGATGAAAAACGGCTTTCGATTTCTGTTAGGAGGAAAGTATATGGTAAATATTCCCGAGATATTCGGCTACAATGTGTTTAACGAAACAGTCATGAAAGAAAAGCTGCCGAAAAACATCTACAAAAATCTCAGACGTACAATGGAAAAGGGCGCGGCTCTCGATATGGAGACCGCTGACGTGGTCGCAAACGCTATAAAGGACTGGGCGCTGGAGCTTGGCGCAACTCACTACACACACTGGTTTCAGCCTATGACAGGCTCTACCGCCGAAAAGCACGATTCTTTCATAAGCGTGGGAGCAAACGGCACAGCGCTCATGGAATTTTCGGGAAAGGCTCTTATCAAGGGAGAACCCGACGCTTCCTCCTTCCCCTCGGGCGGACTGAGAAGAACAAGTTCCGCAAGAGGATATACCGCATGGGACCCGACATCATACTGCTTCGTCAAGGAGGGCAGTCTTTACATACCGACTGTTTTTGTATCGTATACGGGAGAAACGCTCGATAAAAAAACTCCGCTGCTCCGTTCTATGGACGCTCTCAGCAAATCCGCAGTACGTTTTCTCAAATTATTCGGCAACGAAAACGTTACACGGGTCACATCTACGGTAGGCGCAGAGCAGGAGTATTTCCTTATCGACAAGGAAAAATTCGATCAGCGTGAAGATCTTGTCCTCACAGGACGTACACTTTTCGGCGCAAAGCCGCCAAAGGGACAGGAGCTTGACGACCAGTATTTCGCCAACCTTAAACCGAGGATAGCCGCTTATATGGCGGACCTTGACGAGGAACTGTGGAAACTGGGAATATATTCAAAGACGAAGCACAACGAGGTAGCTCCTGCGCAGCACGAAATGGCGCCTATCTTCACCACCTCGAATTTGGGTACGGATCAGAACGAGCTTGCTATGGAGGTCATGGAAAAAGTCGCATTAAGGCACGGTCTTGTATGCCTGCTGCACGAAAAGCCCTTTGAGGGTGTAAACGGTTCGGGCAAGCATAATAACTGGTCGATGTCCACCAATGACGGACAGAATCTTCTCGACCCCGGCGATACCCCCATGGAAAATCTCCAGTTCCTGACGATTCTCTGCGCGCTTATCAAGGGCGTTGACGAATATGCCGACCTTATGAGACTTTCCGCCGCGTCGGCAGGCAACGATCATCGTCTCGGCGCGGACGAAGCTCCTCCGGCGATAATCTCAATGTTTTTAGGCGAGGAACTCGATGCAGTCCTCAAAGCGATAGAGGAGGACGGCGTTTACAAAACTCAGGCTCAGGCGTTTGAGATAGGCGTAAACGCTCTGCCGTCGTTCCCTAAGGATTCCACCGACAGAAACAGAACTTCGCCGTTTGCGTTTACGGGAAATCGCTTTGAGTTCCGTATGGTAGGTTCTTCCGACAATATCGGCTGTCCCAACGCTCTGCTGAATACTATCGTATCGGAGGAGCTTTGCTGGTTCGCCGACCGTCTTGAACCCGTAAAGGACAGCGACTGCTTTGAGGAAGAGGTCAAAAAGCTTCTTAAAGAAGTCCTCAAAGACCACCGCCGTATTATTTTCAACGGCGACGGCTACTCAAACGAATGGGTACTCGAAGCAGAACGCAGAGGGCTGCCGAATTATCCCTCAGTGGTTGACTGTATGCCCCATTATACAGACGAAAAAAATCTGCGTATACTGCGTAAATTCGGCATTTTCAGCAGAGATGAGCTGACTGCAAGAGTTGAGATACATCTTGAAAAATACTCCAAAACACGCCGTATCGAGGCTCGTACCATGATAGAAATGGCGAGAAAGCAGCTTCTTCCGGCAGCTCTTGATTACCTCGAAAAGCTCTGCCGTTCTATCGCTGCAAAGAAAGAGATCGGCATGACTGCGAATACCGAAATGAAGATAGCACGCAAGCTCAACGAGCTGACCGACAACTTCTATGACTCCATAAATCGCCTTGAAAAGATAGTTGCCGACGCATGCGCTATCGAGGACGTTCAGAAACAGGCTGAATTTTTCCATGACTATGTTCTTGCCGAAATGAACCTTATGCGTGAATTTGCAGACGAGATCGAGGTAAATATGCCGAGCAGCTGTTATCCTATCCCCACATACTCCGAGATAATTTATAACGTTTAAACTATTACGGCGTTAATAATAGGGATTCCAAAGAAGCGGTTTATCTTTGGAATCCCATTTTTTAGAGATTGCATATTGACAAAATGAATTTTATAATGTATAATTTTACTAAGATAAATCGGAATTTATGGAGGAAAATACTATGAGATTCAAGACATTATTTCTTGTGTTAGCATACTTTACAATAATGTGTTTCACTGGTTGTGATAGCAGTTCACCAAAATGCACACTGAATGTAGAAACAACATACGGCGGCTGCGGTATAGATGGAAAAAATTTAGAAAGTGGCTCTTTTTCAGAGGCTTTCGAGATTTCTGAGGGAGATAAGTTTTATGAAAATTATTCTGGTCACTGGTGTAAAGATAACTGTGACACCGAGATTATTATTTTGATAAATAAAATAGATAACAATGGTGTTACAATTCAAATTGGCGAACAAACAACCACATTATCTTACAATTCCAAGAAATATGTCGATTCACTATATACTGTATATGACGGAACGAATTATGAGTATTATATTTATTTCACGAAAGAATAAAATGACTTATTTCAATCATCAAATTTCAGTTTGTTAAGCAGATAAATTCTGATTTATGCGAGTAATTGAACTAAATGCGGCATTAATAATAGGGATTCCCAAGAAGCGGTTTATCTTTGGAATCCCATTTTTTAGAGATTGCATATTGACAAAATCAATTTCTACTGAAATATCCCGATGTAGGGACACGGCGTGCCGTGTCCTCACGTAGTATTATGTGACCCGTAAAAATATGGATATATCGTTATTTAGGGGTTACATTTTACCATAAAATTATATTTATCGTAATTCTTCAAACGGACACGGCACGCCGTGTCCCTACATCGGGGAATTTTTCTTGTATTTGTAAAGTTTTAGTAGGCAAATGAATTTTGTAGGGGACGGCGCCCTCGACGTCCCGAGTTCAAAGAGACACAAAAAAAGACTTCCTACCTTACGGTAGAAAGTCTGGTGCGAGTAATGGGACTTGAACCCATACGTCTGTCGACACACGCCCCTCAAACGTGCCTGTCTGCCTATTCCAGCACACTCGCATTAGTCGTTTTCCGACTGCTTTAATATTATACCACAAAACAAAACGTTTGTCAAGCCTTTTTCTGAAAAAATTTCAGATTTTTTATACCGACAAATAATTAACGATAAACGATAAAAATTTATCGTATATATTACACAAATACGGGCGGCTGAAAAGCTTTTTTATTATAAAAACATATAAAAATTAATGTTAATCGTTAAATTGATATTGACAAACATAAAAAGATGTGTTATTATATAATCACGGAAAGGGAAAGTCCCAAAACAAAAAATCATTTGGAGGAAATCAATATGAAAAACGAAAACATCAAAAAGATCAACACGCTCGGTAAGGTCTGCCGAATACTGCTTATCATTGCAAGGGTGGTTTTTATCATAGGATTTGTCGGCTGTATCGTTGGAGCTATCGCATTTTTAGCGATACCCAAAAACGACGTTATAACGGCGGACGGTACGCTTACGGCGCAAGTCCGTGTTGACACAAGCCGTATACCCTCGATCTTCAGCGATGATCTGCTCGATCTGAGGGAAAACAACGTAGACTTTGACGCTTTCGGTACGGGCGCAAAGTGGATAGTCGAGCGGAACGTAACAGACAATGAAGTAATATACGATATTGACGGCGCGCTTGATATTGACAACAGCAATTCAATAATTTTAGGCGCAGTAGGGTCTTTTTCAGTGGGAGCGGTCATGTGTGCATTGATGCTTATAATCGTGATTTTCGCAGGAAAGCTTGCCAAAGCTCTTGAAGTATGCAATTCGCCCTTTGAAGCAAACGTTCTGAAAGCTATGAAGCAATTTGCGTTCTCGCTTATTCCGATCGGCGTTATCCAGACCTTGTGGAACAGTTCGATAGGCTTAACGACAATATTTGTAATTATTGCAATTATAATTTTCTCATTTATTTTCAGTTACGGCGCAGAACTCCAGAAAGAATCCGACGAAACACTGTAAGGAGAGAAAAAATGGCTATAATACTGAGACTCGACAGAGTTATGGCGGATAGAAAGATGAGCCTTAACGAACTGAGCGAGCGAGTCGGGGTAAGCAATGTCAATCTTTCAAAGCTTAAAACAGGCAAGGTAAGCGCAATACGTTTTTCCACTTTAAACGCAATTTGCAAGGCTCTTGCCTGTCAGCCGGGGGACATTTTGGAATTTACCGATGATGATGTATAATATATTCGCCGTACAGGATTTGTGCGGCGTTTTTTGTGTAGAGATAATTTTACAACTCGCAAACTCATTGATTTTGTGAAGCTCAAAATTTTTTCTGCACCTGTTGCAATTTTCAGCATAATATGATATAATATAATTATAAATGTAACTATTCATATTAAGTTCACAGATAGTTCTGTTAAAGAACGTTTTTCTCTAAGGGGATTCAGAGGTCGCCGACAATCAAAGGGGTATATATGGAGAGAAGAAAAAGAAAAATAAAAATAATATCAATAGTATCTGTGATTTTAATTATTGCAGTTATGACATTATCTGTGATACAATTTTTTATATCCTCAAAAAATACTAATGATATTGAAACTATCAAAATAAGTAAAAGTGGTTACTTATTATCAACATGTACATGTGAAATTAATTTTTCAAATAATTCATTCATGTATGAAACAGTAGGATATAGTGAAAGCGACGAAAGCAAAACTGTTTATGAAAAATTCACTGATAAAGAGGCAAAATCTTTTATGAAGAAAGCAAATTTCTATGGTTTTTTCCGCTGGAAAGAATCATATGACAATTCAAATGTTTACGATGGGAAAGGAGTAACTATTCATATTAAGTTCACAGATGGTTCTGTTCAAGAAACAAATTGTTACGCCAAATTCCCATTTACTTATGATAAAATGGCGGAAGCTTTTTATGAAACTTTTGGGTATAATATACTATAGGCAACCTCTAAAGAACGTTTTATTTAGAGATTGCTGACAATCAAAGAGGTACATATGAAACTTGGTAAAAAGGGTTTTGCAGTTAAGTTTATAATAATATTTGTTGTTATTTTTGTACTTATTATTGGTTTTAGCCTGTATTTCTGTTATAATACATATCATGCGTTTCCGTGGAGTCCGTACTGGGAAAATCGCATTAACTACACTGAAATCGACAAAAATATCAATAAGTGCAGGAAAATTGGAAAGAACAATAATGATTTGTTTACTGAAATTGCTTCTGACGCCATAAAAAATAATGATAATTATATTCTCAATTCGGATAAAAAGCAGGAACTGCTTTCGCTTGGTTTTTCAGAAAATATAGAAAGCTCTACCCCCGGCGTTGTACTTTTTTATTATGACTACCACCCTGAAACTGACGTTGGCATTTGCTATATGGAAAACAAGAATGACGTTCGATTTTTCTTTGGTGAGCCTTATTACAATACATCGCCTCAACGAAATGTTTACTGCTTTGAAAAAATTAATGATGATCTGTATGTGTACGCAAGAATAGCAGAATTTCATTAGTTGTAAAATCACCTCTTTCTACAAAATTTAAGACAGCGCCGCACAGAGATTGTGCGGCATTTTTGTGTAGAGATAATTTTACCACTCGCAAGCTCGTTGATTTTGTGAAGCTCAAATTTTTTTCCGCACCTGTTGCAATTTTTAGCATAATATGATATAATATAATTATCAATAAAAAAGGTGGTGTATTTATGAGTTCCGACCCCTATGGGAACAGCAGAAAATATTTGTTAAACGGAAGCATAATGCGCCTCGGAGTATGTCCGTAGTCTGAAATGACGAGCCTGTATGCTTCTTGTAACGGAAAGGAGAAGTGTCTGAAAAGCAGGCATAATTTCAGCTATGATAAATTACTATATCTATGAAAACGGCAAAATGACCCTGACAGATAAAATGTCGGACGGCTGCTGGGTATCGGTAATAGCTCCAACTCCGCAGGAAATAAAGGAGCTTATCGAGGATTTCGGCATTGACAGCGGCTTCGTAAAATCTTCATTGGACGAGGAGGAATCTTCCCGTATCGAGCGTGAGGACGACCAGACCCTTATAATAATTGATACGCCTGTTTCCTCGACCGATAAAGACGAAACAAAAATATTCTACACTATGCCTATGGGCATAATCATAACGGAAAAAAACGTTTTTACGGTGTCCCTGCAAAAAGCGCAGATAATAGAGGAGGCTTCCAGAGGGAACATACGTAACCTGCGCCCCGAACTCAAAACGAGATTTGTTTTGCAGCTTCTTCTCAGGATAGCGGCAATGTTTCTGTATTATCTGAAACAGATTGATAAAATTTCGTCAATTGCCGAACAGCAGCTCCATAACGCTATGAAAAACGAGCTTTTAATGCAGCTTTTGGCGTTGGAAAAGGCACTCGTATACTTTTCAACGTCATTGAAAGCGAACGAGGCTACTATCGAAAAAATATTCAGAGGTCGTGTAATGAAGCTTTACGACGAAGATCAGGACCTGTTGGAGGACGTTCTCATCGAGATGAAGCAGGCTATTGAAATGGCGAGCATTTATTCGGGGATACTTTCCAGCATGACGGAGGGATTTTCGTCGGTAATATCCAACAATCTGAATATTGTTATGTGGCGGCTTACTATTGTTACGATAATTATGGAGATACCAAATATTATATTTGCGTTTTACGGCATAAATACGGTCGATCTGCCATTGCCGTATACATGGTTCCCGATTTCTCTTGCGGTGGCAATTACGGCAATGGTCGCCTTTGTCCTGCTCAAATGGAAGAAAAAATAAAGAAACCCGAAGGTCTGCTGTCGGCTGATCTTCGGGTTTTTCTCTTAATTGCTTTCAGGGTTGTTCTTTAAAGTCTCGTAGGCTTCTCTTACTGCGATACATAGCTGATCGGCGCACGAAGTCGGTCTGCGTCCGCAGGTATTGCCTTTCAGCTTTGCTTCGATCTGTTCTACGGTAAATCCGTCAACAAGCTTCGCAACTGCTTTCAGATTACCATTGCAGCCGCCCGTAAATCTGACGTTTGTTATAACGTTGCCCTCGATATGAAATTTTATCTCCTGAGAACATACCATGCTCGTTATATATGTATAGTCCATTGTCACACCTCTTTTGTATGCAAATTTTCATTCTAACACTTATTTTACAATATTTCAACGGTCTTGTCAATATTTCAGTTGAATTATTTATAAATTGTTTATAAATTTCGGATTCGGCTTTTTTGAACGTATAATCTATCAGTTGTTAAGTTCATAATGTGCCAAAACATCTTCCCATGTATCAAAGCCCCAATCATCGAGTTTCTTTTGCTCGCCGCTGCAACCAATTGACACAGGGTCGGTATGTGTTTGTATGCAGAATACATTGAGCGGAGCATTCCTATCATCAAATTCGATAATGTACTCCATATCCTCAAGTGCAGGGTGTGTTTCGATAAGGTGACTGCCAAAACCTCCGTCGTCGCTTACTGTATCATGTATCAGTTTCTTGTGATTCATGCCGTCAACATAATAAACGCTCGCCTCAATTTTAATTGTTGTGGCGACCGTCCAAGTTGCCTCCAACCACATCATCTCATCAGCAGACGATTCAGAACTATGCGATTCATTTGTTTCAGATTTCTGAGATATAGTCGTGTCTGAAACGTCTTTGCCACAGCTTGCTAATGTTAAAACAATTATTGCAAAAAATACTATTGATCCTATATTCTTTCTCATGATTCTTTAAACACCTCAATGTATTTTTCAAGTATCCCTTGAAGTTTATCAACATTTGACTCTGCATCAAGAATATACATACACATATTTTACAATATTTCAGTTGAATTATTTATAAATTGTTTATAAATTTCAGATTATATGGCTTTAGAGCCTGTTCAGTATCTCGGCGTGTACGGATTTTTGAACATAATAGACCTCCTCGGAAACTCGAAAGTCTGTTTTTCATTCTTACATATATTTTACAATATTTCAGGGGTCTTGTCAATATTTCAGTTGAATTATTTATAAATTGTTTATAAATTTCGGATTCAACTATTTGGAACGCATAATTTCTGCGTCACGTTAGTGGAAAATATTTGCATCAATACCGTTTTCTTTCAAATGTAATCTCAGGCATTCCCCGTTTTCGGAGTTCAAAACCTGTTACAAAAACACGATTACCATAAATATACACCTTACATTTATGTGAAGCAAGTGCTTTATGTGGCATTTTATGTCCGACTCTAACTGAACAAAACTGCAAACCATTATAATGAAATTTTATATTCAAAACTGTTGTATTTGGTGAGCCCGAAACACCACCGCCATAGTTTACATGTATTCTTTCATAAGAACGAACCTCACCGCCAACCACATCACCCAAAGTCATAATTTTTTTTACACTTCTGGTTTTAACCGTCATATAAATACCAATAAATAAAAAGGGAACAGACAATGCCATTTCACCTGCAACAAATTCAATAATATCTGACATAAAAGGTTTCTTCAAATCTTCTCTAAAAATGAGATAAATAATAATACCCAAAAACACACCAAAAAAATATGCCACTATTTCAGTCGCATGGCAATAAGCAAAGCTGAAATAATATGTACCCAATGGATTTTTAACAACTTTATACGTATCTCTTTCCATAATCCTTATCCCTTTTTTATAGACCTCCTCGGAAACTTGGTGGTCTATTTTTCATTCCTACACATATTTTACAATATTTCACGAAAGTTTATGCTAACTTAATAAACACGCCTTTTACACTGACAACTTATCTTAATAATCGTATTCGTAAACCTCTACACCTTTGGCAATGAGTTTTTCTTTTATCTCATCAGGCAATATATCAATATCCATATTAAGTTCTGTTAATTCAGGCAATTCTAATAAAACACTACAATCGGTTTCAGCGTCTACACCTCTAAGACCTAAATGAGTGATCTTTTGGCAGCTTTTCAACTGCGATATATCTGATATATCCCTACCATTTATATAGCACTTTTTTAAATTTACTAATGTTTCTAAACCTGAAAGGTCGCTTACAAGCACTTCCGCATTATCAACTCCAAGTGGCACATTATATTCATATGCTATATATAATTCTTCTAACTTCGTTAATCCACTAAAAACACTCAAGTCGTTTATATATACAACCTCGCCGCAAAATACAGTCATATTTTTACATTCTTGAAGATAGTGCCAGTCGGTTATCGGATTGAAATACGAACCCATATGAAAAAAATGTTCTAAATAAGGCATTTTTTCTAAAAAACTCAAATCAGTAATTTTAGTGTTAATTAATTCGAGTTTTTTTAAAAATTTCATTCTTTTTAAGGAATCAACATCTTCATTATCATACACAGTTTCATCATATGTATCTCTTAACTCTAATTCAGTTGCAAATACAGTATGAAATTCTTTGCCGATTTTAACTATTGGAAATTTATTGAATACACATAACAGAATTAAAATTAACAAAAACGAAACAATAATTAGTGCCTTGTATTTTTTAGTTATTTTCTTCATCATAAAAAGTCCATACTTCCACGTCTTTTTTACATTCTTACATATATTTTATAATATTTCAAGAGAATTGTCAATATTTCAGTTGAATTATTCACAAATTGTCAATATATTTCGTATCATACGGCTTTAATTACATAACAGAATATTTACAGAAAATTAATATTTTTATCCGCACATTTTACATATTTTTCCGTTAATATAAATAGAGAACCGTTCTTATGGTCTGTTAGGCGCTTTTGGGAATATGCTCATAAAAAAATGCTGAACAGGTCGTTAGAAAAATTCAAAAAAAGGAGATAAAAACATGAAAAATTTCAAAAGGATCGTTGCTTTGGCGGCGGCTGTAACAGCATGCTTTTCGGCGAGTATCGGAGCTTATCCGGCAAAACCCGTTTCTGCGCTTACCATTATTGCAAGCATTACAGAAGCTTCGGTAAGAAAAGATACAATAGCCATAGGCGAAACTGTACCGATCGAGCTTAAATGGAGTACGGGCCGTGAACAGGAGGTTATTTACGCTTCAAGTGACGAAAGCGTTGCCGTAGTTGATACAAACGGAGTTATAACAGGTGTCGGAGAGGGCAAAGCGACTATCAGTATAACTACTTCAAGCTATGGTATGAACGACAAAGAAACTACAATTGACATAATTGTTTCGCCTGATGTTGTGCCGAGCGTTATTTACAACACTTCCGAGCTTACTCTCGGACAAAAGCTCAATGCAGGCGACATGCTCCATTATGACAGCAAAAATACAGGAATGGTTGCGAACGTAGTCAACAGCAAAGGCAGTTATGATATGGCGCATCTCATCGAGGGCGACTACCTGCTCCCCTTTAATGCGGAGATAGTGGGAATTGACGGTCTTATAATTTACATAGCTCCCGAACTGGATAACGTAACATACCTTGACGCAAGAACGCTCAAAGCAGGCGACGTTGTAAATACGGACACGCATCTTCTTTGCTATGATTATACCGCAAACGGCAGAGTTCTTCCTGTTTTTCTGCCCGAATACTATGAAAAGTACATCGGACAGGGCGAGATCAGGGTAAAGTCCATTGACCATGAAAGCAAAAAAATCACGCTTGAAGCCGTACCGATAGAAACGACAGGCTTCACCTATGAGATAAAGGACGGCAGCATTGTTTTTGACAGTGATTCAAGCAATTCCATGATGTCATTTATTATAAGCTCTAACCTTGACTATGATATGACGGTCGGAAATACACATGACGGCTCGACGTTTACTCCAAAAGAAAACGGCAGATACGTCCTTACGGTAAATGAATTTACCGAGGAGATAATCGACGTAGAGGACAGTCATTTCCACTATTTCTATCCTGTTCTTACGAATTTCACCGTTGACGTGTCGGACGATGATATTACTGTTGAAAAAAAGGGCAGTTACAGCTATTACTCAGAGGAACAGATAAAAAGCGAACAGGAAAAAGCAGTCGGCAAAGAAGTCCTTGCCTGCTATGACGTTATGGCGGAGGGTTCTGACGAACTGCTGGACGGCACGTATTTTTCCTTTGTAAACGGCTGCATGACGCCTTACAACGGTGAATCATATCTGAAAAGCTACATAACAACTCAATATGACGAATATTCAACAAGCTCCTACTTCTGCACAAATCTCAGCTATGCCGATATACCGCAGATAGACGTTGTTCTTCCGCCGAGGGTCATCGTATCTGACGACAGTTTGGCTCAGGTTCAGCAGGAAACATACACATCGAGCTGTGTGGACGGCAATTTTGAAATAGGTACGGCCGATATAATGTCTTTTTGCAGCGTTAAGGCTCTTAAAGACGGCAAGGTGACTGTTTATGCCGAGGAACAGGCTCATAAGCTTGTGATCGAGAACGGCGTTTTCAAAAGGGACAACAGCTCCGATAATTATGTCAAGGGCGATGCAAACGGCGACGGAGAATTCGGCATTGCGGACGCTGTTACAGTTCAGAACTGGCTGCTCGGCAAAGGCGATTCCGTCAACATGCAGAATGTTGACCTGTGCAATGACGGTAAAATCGACGTTTATGATTTCTGTTTGCTGAGAAAGGAGCTTACCTCTGTTAAAACAGAAAGTATCGAAGCTATTATGAGTGTCGATTTGATCGGATACAGCGATGAATTGCTGAAGCTTGCAAAAAGTGACGCTCCGTCCGCAGTTATTACTTCCTGTGAAGAACTTGAAGCTTATCTTGCGCCGATCACCGGAGCTGAGACGGTTCAGTTCTACTTAACGGAATTGTATAATGAAAGCTTTTTTGAGAATAATGTTCTGTTGTCAAATGCAATTTATCAGAGCTGCGGCGAAGGTGTAATGTACAGAATAGATTCAGTTTACTATGAAGGAGATACGCTGAAAGTTGAGTATTCTGATTTATATGAATTACGTGCTTATCCCGATATTGTAAACGGTTTGTTTGCACAGGCTGTTATCTCCAAAGACGATTATCATGCAGATAATGTTATCTGGGAGTATACAGCAGAATAAATTTAACATAATTAAACAAAAAGCTGTACGGCGGTCATGCCGTACAGCTTTTTTTGTAGTTTCAGAAACGGTTGTTATATCAGCTTTCTTTCATCGCAATATTCGCATTCAAGGAGCGTTTCATCGCCGCTTGAACGGAAGCTCTTGGGAAGATACTCCTCGTGGTTGGTGATACATTTCGGATTGCCGCAGCGTACTCCGCTGTAGACCTTTCCTTTCAGCGTTTCCGAGCCTTTGTTTTCGCTCAGAATAGTCATTATCAGCGCCATACGTGCAAAAACGCCGTATTTCGCCTGTGTGAAATACATCGCGCGCTTGTCCTCGTCAACTTCCGTAGTTATCTCGTCAACCCTCGGCAGGGGGTGCATAACTATCATGTCTTTTTTGGCGAGCAGCATTTTCTTGCGGTCAAGGACGTATGTATTCTTCTGTGCAAGATATTCTTCTCGGCTTGCGAAGCGTTCCTGCTGTATACGGGTCATGTAAAGCACATCAAGTCTGCCTATAGCGTTTTCAAGAGTATTTACCTCCTCAAACGTACTTCCGTTGGCTTTGATTATATCTTTTATATAAGCAGGCATACTCAGCTCGGGGGTCGAGATGAATATGAATTTATTGCCTTTAAACATGCTCAACGCCTTACAGAGCGAATGAACGGTACGTCCGTTTATAAGGTCGCCGCAAAGACCTATCGTAAGTCCGCTGAGCGTTTTTTTCTCGATTTTAAGCGTAAGGAGGTCGGTAAGCGTCTGGGTCGGGTGAAGATGTCCGCCGTCGCCTGCGTTTATAACAGGGCAATCGGCAGTAAGCGAAGCGGCTTTAGCCGTTCCTGCCATAGGGTGGCGTATTACGAGAATATCAGAGTAGCTGCTGACGATCTTTGTTGTGTCCTTGATAGTTTCGCCCTTTGAAACGGAGGAATTAGCGGGGTTGTCAAAGCCGATGATACGTCCGCCAAGACGAAGCATGGCGGTCTGAAAGGACATCTGCGTTCTGGTGGACGGTTCGTAGAAAAGCGTTGCCATGATTTTTCCATCGCACTCATGAGCGTAGGCGGCAGGGTCTTCCTTTATTCTGACACCAAGATCAAGAAGCTTCGTCCACCATGCCACAGGGTAATCGCTGAGATCAATAAGGTGCTGATATTCTGACTGCATAATATAAACCTCCGTTTTTTTGATTCATAAATTTATTTTTTAAGTAAAACATGCGGATTTTAACTATGATTATAATATTTTACTGCCGTTTACTATCATTTCAAACCGTACTCCCAAAAACTCCGAAGCACGGCGGCAGAGCAGCATTCTGTTCATAAATATCTCGAAATACTCCATTATGGACGATATTTTCGTATCTATCTGCAATTCGAGTATTATCGAGCTTTTGTCCTCGCTGAAACTCACTTTCGACAGCTCTACGGCGTAGTTCACACGGTCGTGTATATCGAAAGTGAGAAGGTCGGTATTTCGCACACGGCTTCGGCGGACGTCTGTTTTATCGCCGATTATCATGGCGGCGGAAATCGGGTCAAGCGGCTGACCCGTTCCCTCGTCATGGTTGCCGATAGCGGATATGATAGAGCATATTTCGTCCGCCGGCATACTCAGGTTATCCAGCAGTCGGAACGCCATAACTGCGCCGCTTTGAGCATGGTCGATACGGTTTATCACGTTGCCTATATCGTGCATCATGGAGGCTATTTTCACAAGCTCAACGGTGCGTTCATCGTAACCGAGAGTTTCCAGTATCATAGCCGAAGTCGAAGCCACTCGTTCCACATGGCTGAAAGAATGCTCCGTATAACCCATAGCTTCAAGCGTTTTGTCGGAACGGCGGATATACTCCATAATATCGGGATTCTGCTTGATATATTTGTAAGTTACTATGCTTGCCATATCAAATCACTCCGTTTTTCGTAAAATAAACGTCATACCACACAAGGAAGATGAAAACAGTCCAAATTTTGCGGCTGTTGTCGGCTTTGCCGCTGCGGTGGTCGTCAAGGAGCTTTATAAGCGGCTCGGAATTGAAGAACTGCGCCGCATTTTCGCTTTCAAAGGCTTTGCGGACGGTATTGTAATACTTATCCTCTTTGAGCCATACTCTTATCGGCACAGGGAATCCCAGCTTCTTTTTTGCCGCAGTTTTAGCCGTTTCCTTGGGCGTATCCTTTTTGGCGGCAAGTCTCATGGCGTATTTTGTTATATATTTTGTCTCGTCCGTACTCTTTTCATGGGTAACGCGATATTTGGAGGGTATCTGCTCTGCAAGAGCCATTACCTCCTTATCGAGGAAAGGCACACGAAGCTCCAAAGAATTTGCCATGCTCATTTTGTCCGCTTTAAGGAGAATATCCCCTGCCATCCACATGTGGAGGTCGAGGTACTGCATTTTCGTTACATCGTCCTTGTCCTTGACGTGGCTGTAGTGGGGCTTTGTTATCTCCGTCGGGTGAGGCGCGGAGGTCTTTATTTTGAGCAGATTTTTCCGTTCTTCGGGTGTAAACATATATGCGTTGCCGATAAAGCGTTCCTCTACGGTCTTGCCCTTGCGGACGAAGAAATTCACTCCACGGTGAGCGGGAAGTTTTTCCGCAATCGCACCTATTCCGTGACGCAGGCTCATGGGGAGCTTGTCGTAGAGCGTACCGTCGGGATCGCTGTAGACGTTGTAGCCGCCGAAAATTTCGTCCGCGCCCTCTCCCGAGAGTACGACTTTCAGCTTTTCCGAAGCTATATTGCACACAAAATACAAAGCGACAGCGGAGGGGTCGGCGAGCGGTTCGTCCATATGATATTGTATTTTTTCAAGGCTACCCCAGTATTCCTCGGGAGTAATGACCTTGCTTGTGTTTTCCTTGCCGATAGCCTTTGAGAAATTTTTCGCCCAGCCGATCTCGTTGTACTTTTCATCGTTTCCGAAACCGACGGTAAACGTCTTGTCAACGTCCGCAATTGCCGCAACGTAGCTCGAATCAACGCCGCTTGACAGGAACGAGCCGACCTCCACGTCTGCTATCTTATGCGCTTTTACCGAATCATGGAACGTATCGGAAATACGGTCTACCCATTCGTCCAGAACAGGCTTTTCATCGGCGTTGAAGTCAACGTCCCAATAGCGTTTTATTTGTATTCTGCCGTCCTTTAGTATGAAATAGTGTGCGGGGAGAAGCTTGTAAACATTTTTAAAAAATGTCTCCTTTGTGGGCGAATACTGGAAAGTCAGGTAGTTTTCAAGAGCCGTCGTGTTCAGTTCCTTTTTGAACTCGGGGTGAGCGAGAAAGCTTTTTATTTCCGAGCCGAACATAAACGTCTTACCCATTAAAGCGTAGTACATGGGCTTGATTCCGAAGAAATCCCTTGCTCCGAAAAGTTGCTTTTTATTTTTGTCCCATATTACGAACGAAAACATGCCCCGAAGCATATTCAACAGCTTTTCGCCGTATTCTTCGTAGCCGTGAATGAGGACTTCGGTATCTGTCTCCGTTTTGAAAACATGGCCTGCCGCAAGGAGTTTTTCTCGAATTTCCCGATAATTGTATATCTCGCCGTTAAATACGATGACCATTGAGCCGTCCTCGTTGAAAATAGGCTGATCTCCCGATGAGCTTATGTCGATAATGCTTAGACGGCGGTGTCCGAGAGCTATATTCTCGTCAACGTATCTGCCCTCCGCATCAGGTCCTCTGTGGCGTATTTTATCCATCATATCGCCTATGACCTTGTTTGAATCGTTTATGTTGTTAGTGAAGCCTACTATTCCGCACATATAAAATCCTCCGTATGATTGAGATCATCTGCTTTTCTCCTTTGTTATTATACTACATTTTTTGGGATTTTGCAACAGGATAATAAAAAAACTTGCGTTTTAATTTTGCCGCACAGCAGAAATTTCATTAAAGTTCCCCGAATTTTAAAAGAAAAACTCCAAAAATAATGGGACTCCAAAGATATACCGCTTCTTTGGAATCCCTATTATATACAAGTTACAATATAAAGCAGATAAGTCCGCTGCAGCCGTCATTGATGATACGTTCGAGCGTTTCCTGAAGCTTCATTCGCGCGTCTACGGGCATTTTATAAAGCTTGCTGTGCAGACCCTCGTTCACCAGTTCGTGGAGCGACTTTCCGAAAATATTGCTTTCCCAAATCTTCGTGGGGTCGTCGTCGAAGCCGTCAAGGAGATACATTATAAGCTCCTCGGACTGCTTTTCCGTGCCGACTATAGGCGCGACCGCCGTATTGATGTTCGCCCTCATCATATGTATGGACGGGGCGGAGGCTTTCAGCTTAACGCCGTACTTTCCTCCCTGCTTGATTATCTTCGGCTCTTCAAGAGTAAGCTCCTCAAGCTCGGGCATTACGATGCCGTAGCCCGTAGCTTCGACCTCCTCCAAAGCAGGAGCGATACGGCTGTACTTTTTCTTGATGTCGTTAAGCTCCATGAGCAGGGGCATTAGGTCGCTTTCGCTTTCTATCTCAATGCCCGTAGTTTCGCCCAATATCTTATAGAAAAGACTGTTGTCAAGCTCTGCGGAGATAGTCACCGTACCCTTGCCGAGATCTATCGCCGTAGTTACCGCGCTTATAATGTGGGGACACTGTTCCATAGCTTCGGCGGCGTACTGAGCTTCACGAACAAGACGAATATCCTTTGCCGCTTCACGGATACAGCCCAGTATCTCCGATTTCAGCCAATGTCCCTTTTCAAGGGTGTTTATCCACCTTGCCATGCGAATATTTATCTCACGTACAGGGAACGAATACAGTATCTCACGTATTATCTCCCTTATATCCGTTTCGTCAAGGCTGAGACAGTTCACGGGAATTACCGTAGTATCGTATTTTTCCGAAAGACGAGCGGCTAAAGCCTTTGCTTCGGGCGCAGTCGGATTGACCGTATTCAGCACCACAACGAACGGCTTGCCTAAATCTCGCAGTTCGCCGATAACACGTTCCTCGCATTCTTCGTACTCGGCTCTGGGAATGTCCGAAATAGTGCCGTCCGTAGTTACTACAAGTCCTATTGTAGAGTGGTCTGTAATGACCTTTTGCGTTCCTATTTCCGCAGCCATGTTGAACGGTATCTCCTCGTCGAACCACGAAGTCATCACCATACGGGGCTGCTCGTTTTCGATATAACCGATAGAGCTGGGGACGATATATCCCACGCAGTCGATAAGGCGGACGTTAAACGCCGCGCCGCCGCCGAGATCGACCTCCACGGCTTCTTCGGGGATAAATTTCGGTTCGGTAGTCATGATAGTTTTACCGGCGGCGGACTGGGGCAGTTCGTCCAAAGCCCGTTCACGCATAAATTCGCTTTTTATATTCGGGATAACGAGAGATTCCATGAACCGCTTGATAAATGTGGATTTTCCCGTGCGGACAGGTCCGACCACGCCAATGTATATATCGCCGCCTGTGCGCTCGGCAATGCTTGAATAAATATCTTTTGCCATAATAGCTCCCTTCAATTTACAGGTTTTTATAATTTTGTCCCTGCTAAGGGAACGCACTCGCTTGCTGAGCGTTCCCTCATTAAAGACACGTTACTTGATCTATATTACTCTTTTATAGGAATCAGCAGCATTCTGCCGTTTGCAAGATTTTCGTCAGTCAGTTCGTTTTCCTCCATTATAGCGTCGGCTTCGGTACTGAAACGCTTTGCGATGTCCCATATATCCTCGTTATCAGAGCCGAAATAAAGCTTAACCGCATAGTCGCCGTCACGCTGTTTTTTGACTGAATCGTCAACGATAAGACCCGTGACCGCCCTTGAACCGCTTGAACTCTCGGCGGTGATCTTCACGGGTATATCGGCTTTTACCATAAGTACGCCCTGATCCGATATGTTGTAGGATACCGCTATATCGCCAATTACAGCCGTTACCGACGAATTTGTCATATCGTCGCCGATATTTACGGTCTCCTCAAAGGCTTCATCGCGGTCGGGCATGGATATTGAACCCGAAGCGTCCTCCGCCGCCATTGAATAGGTGAGCATTCCCGAGATTATTACCGATTTTCCGTCGTTTCCGAGACGCGTATTTATATTTTTCGGACTGCACCACATAGCGAATATTTTCTTCGGAACTGCCTCGCCCTCGGCAAGCTTTGCACTGTGACGGAAGCTTTCGGCATATGTCACGGGCGGCTGTTCGGCATGTATCTCGGAAAATTCCGTTTCGCACGGGTACACCGTCGAATAAGCGTCCGCAACAGCCATTATTTCGGATATTTTTACGGCTCGGCAGGTTATCCTCAGTTCGGGTTCGATTTTAAGAGAACGGTTTTCGCCGTTTTTGTCCGATACGGGCGTGACAGTGCAGGAAACGACCTCTGCGGAAACGTTGCAGGAGAAAGTCTCGTCAATTCCGTCCATATCTATAATTTGGCTGAACGGAACGGTAAGCTCCAACGGTTCAAGTCCGCTTTCGCACGAATAAAGCAGCCTGATAGAAACGTTGCCCTTAGCAAGAAGCTTGCCCGAGATAATTTTTTTCTCGCACTCTCCAACTCTTGCGTCGCAGCGTATAATGCCGATAATGGCAGGCTGAGCGGCGGAAAGCTCGGTTTCCTCGGTAAGTTGGATGACTTTGTCGCCGTTCAGCTTTTTTGAAGCGTAACGCATGGGCATTTTTTTAAGCTGAACGTTAAGTCCGAAAGCGTCGCTGATGACCTCCTCGGAATTTTCACCCTTAACGCTTATTTTCACCGAGACCGCTCCCCTCACGTCAAGGCGGCGTTTGTTGACGGCTCGGAAGTTCACATGGTCGGTTTTGGGAGACAGGGAAACTTCGGGCGAATTCGGAGCTTTGCCGAGATCGACCGTTTTTGTGTAAAGCTGCTTTTGAGTTATACATTGCAGAGCAGTACCGTCCTCGCCGCAGTAAATAAGACGTATCTCGCAGCTAAGCTCGTAGGAAAGCGTACTTCCCATAACGGAATAATCTGCGGCGGCAGGAATGACCTCGCACCGCACAAGACGGAAAATATCAGGGCAGTAATCGGGAAGAATGTAATCCAGTTCAACGCCTTGTTCCTGTATTCCGCTGTAAACAAGCTCGCTTGCCGGAATGGTTTCTCTGTTGATCTTTAAATTCATAACAGACCTCCTAAAAAAATCTTTATACATGTATATTCACAAGCCTGTACTTTAAGAACAAAAAAACTCCCGAAAAATATCGGGAGCTTTTTATGGTTCAATGCCGATCAGTAAGAATTCTTTGAGGAGCTTGTAGATGTGCCTTTCTCAGGCTTACCGCCGAAATCGGGCTGGTTGGAGTTGCTGTAGCTGTTCGACTTGCTGTCGGTACAGTTCTTGTTGGACTTGTTGCCGAAATTTGGCTGTGATGAATTATTCTTGCTCATAATATCACCTTTCTCCGCTCTGTTGCGGAATAAGCTTGGGACTGAACGTCCCTGCGATATTATTATGAGCGTAATTTCTGATATTATTCAATAACGGCAAGATTTTCCAGATCTATCGTCATTTCATTAATGAAAAGCGGTTCGCCGTCATCACCTTGCGTATTGGCGTCGTAAAATTTGATATTTATAATATCGTCAGTCGGCGGTTGAAGCAGCGTAGCATAAGTACCGTCCTCAAGCTTTAAAGGTCCGGAAAGACCTATCCATTCAAGCTCCTTGCCGTTTCCGTCAGTCCATATTTCGTATACCTTAGAATTCGGATTTTCCTGCTGATAGGGATAGTGTTCTTCCTCTATGGAAAAACGCTGCACCTGCATTGCCGAAGGAGTTATGTCAAAAATCGTTATCGAATAACCTGCGCTGTCTGTGAACGTATGGTCAATGCTGCGTATAAGGCTCTCATCGGGAGCGATATTCAGCGAGAAGCAAAACTCGTCCTCGATAACGGGCGTATCCTCCGATACAACGCCGTAATAATTCGACGAGGGACGGAACGTATTTATTTTGAACTCGACGTCCTTCGGCTCGTTTATCCTGTCCGCAGAGCCAAAAGTAAACCTAAGCTGTCCGCTGAAGCTGTTTTCCGTACCCTCGTCAAGATAGAGCTTTGACTGCATATCTATTATTCCGTTCCTTAAAAAGTGGGAATATGTCCTATCGTCCATTTTTAAAACGGGGTCGAAGTTTATATACTGCCAACCATCGGGATTGCCGTTGTTAAGGCTTCCTGTCAGACCGAGTATCAGCGTATTCCTGTCACAGTATACGCTTTCAACGGTCAGCGAGATATTATCGCCCTCCAACGGAATGGGAGATGTGAAAGTCTGCGCGGCAGCTCCTATTTGCTCAATGTCGTGATGTTCCCATTTATCCTTTTGGAACTCGTTTCCCTCGGAGTCAACATAGCTGCTTTCGAGATTGTTGCCCAGTTTGTCAAAAACTCCCATGCGTTCCGCCGCAAACACCGCCGTACCGCCGCAGGCAGCCACCGCCGCAACAGCTATCAGGGCAAATCCTCTTTTGTTTAATTTTATGTGTTTTTTACGTCGCTTATTCATGTTCAGAACCTCGTTTCTGCACCGTTCGCTTGGCACAATGCGATCGGCGACCTTATTGTAATCGTTTAAATTCATAAGCTCACATCCTCTCCGAGAGATTTTTTCAGCAGCTTTCTTGCACGGTAAAGCCTTGTCTGCACGGCAGTTTCGGACTTCCCGATAATTTTCGCAGTCTCTGCCACCGAATATCCCTCATAGTAATAAAGATGTATAACAAGCCGATATTTAGGCGCAAGCTCCATGACGGCATGATATACGGCGCTTTCGTCGGGCGTTTCGTAGGTAAGGTTCGCTTCTTCAAGGGGAACAGAATAGTAAAAATATTTATAAGCAAGCGAGCGGAACATGTCTCGGCACTTATTTGCGGCAACCGTCATAAGCCATGCCTTTTCGGACTTTTCATCTGTAAAGCTGACGTTCGATGTAAACCGCTTGAAAAATGTCTCCTGAGTTATATCCTCGGCGTCGGCGGTATTTTTGCAGTAACTGAACGCAAGCCGATAAACGGAACTGCCGTATCTGTCGTAAAGCTCCGCCATTTCGCTGTCACTCATGGAACTCCTCCTTTCATTGCTCTTGAACCGGTTCTGTATATAAAACGAATGCCGCAGCGGTTATATCACATTTTTTTGAAAAAATTTTGCTTTGTATAGACAAAGGGGACGTTCGGTAAGCCGAAGTCCCCTTTTATATTAAGAAAGCACTGATTAAATGATGTGTCAGGCAATTTTTGTAAAGAAATCATTGGGAGAAGTTTTTCCGCCTGTTGAAAGATGCGCATAATACGTCAGAATAACAGAAGCGTCTGTGGAATCTATCGTTCCGTCAGAATTTACATCGGAGCTTTTTCTCTGTATCATATTCATAGTAGAATATAAACCTGTTGATATAGCGGCATATTCTGCTAAAACATCTGAAGCGTCAGCCGAATCCACCTTACCGTCATTGTTGACGTCGCCGTACATATCAACTTTCAGCAAAGAATCGTCTATCCTGACATTGTTCGCAAATGTCTGTACCCAGTAATAATTTCCGCCGCTGTAGTATACGCCAAAGCCTGCCTTGTCATAAAGAGCGTTAAGAAGATTTTCACGGTGACCATCTGATTGCATCCAGCTTGATACGGCTATTTCGGCTGTTTCATTGATATTTCCGTAAGAATGATAATGGATATTTTCACCGTAAGCCCTTACTCTTATTCCAAATTCGCTCAGGACCGTATTACAGGGAGTTCCGTCAGGTCTGTAATGGTCGAATGACTGTGATATTTCCATTGCTCTGAAAGCGGACGCCTGACAAAGTCTGTCGTCAAGTTCAAGAGATGCCGCGCCGACCTTTGCACGTTCTGCGTTGACTAATTCCAGCATTTCAGAAACGCATACGTCAAATTCGTTCTTCGTCAGCCCTGCCGCAGAAGCCTCCATACCAGATCCCGAACCTGCCGTACTGATAAATTTCCCAAAAACTGCGCCCATAAGCAGGGGAACCATAAAAACTGCGGCTAATTTTTTCATTATCATAAATTCATTTATCCCCCGTAATTTTATGACATAACCGTCAGATTTATTGTGCAAGTTGCTGTAGTTACATAGCCTTACCGAGGAACGCCGCACCGATGATTCCTGCGTCGTTGCCGAGCTTTGCAATGACTATTTCTGTATTTTTCTCGGAATTGCGAGTGTAGACCTCTTCTTTTACTATCGCTTTCATTGGGAGAAGCAGAGGGTCGCCCTCGTTGCATACTCCGCCGCCGATACAAAGAACGTCAGGCTGGAAAATATTGATAGTGTTCGTGATTCCTGCGGCAAGGTACTTTATGTACTTGTCAACGACCGCCTTAGCGTACTCGTCGCCCTCTCTCATTGAATCGAACGCCGTCCGAGCAGTCACCTTTTCCCTTTCCTCAGCCATTTTAGCCATAATGCAGTCGGGGTGTTCGGCAATAGCCTCTTTAGTCATGCGGATAAGTCCCGTAGCCGAGGAATAGGCTTCAAAACAGCCCTTTCTTCCGCATGAACACTGCGCTCCGTCAACCTCTATAACGGTATGACCTATCTCAGCTCCTGCAAAATTAGAGCCTGAGTAAATTTTTCCGTCCACGATTATTCCGCCGCCTACGCCTGTTCCGAGGGTAATGCAAACGGCGTTCTTAGCTCCCTTTGCCGCGCCTGCAACGTATTCGCCGTATGCCGCGGCGTTGGCGTCGTTCTCGATAAACACGGGCTTGTCGATATTCTCCTGAATATACTTCACCATTGGAGTATTCTTAAATCCCAAATTATTTGAATACTCGATGATACCCGTTTTGCTGTTGGCAATGCCGGGCGTTCCTATGCCTATCCATTCAATTTGGTCGATAGTAAGACCTGCATTCTCCACAGCCTGCAAAGCCATTTTCGCCATATCGTCCGCTATCTCCGTTTCGGGACGGGGACAATTCGTTTTCGTAGTCGCCTTGGCAATGATGTTGTATTCCTCGTCAACTACTCCGGCAACTATGTTAGTTCCGCCTAAATCAATTCCTACATAATATTTCATAATTTTTTCCTCCGTTTATAAAACAGTTTATAAATATTATATCAGATATTGCAGATACTGTCAAGCATCAAAGTAAAAATTTAACCTGATATATTATTGGACTGTGCGACAAGTTTTCTTAGACCGATCATGTCATATACATCAATTATTCCGTCCTTGATTAAATCGGCTCTTCCGCTCTGTTCTGATGTAAGCGATGATTCTGCAAGTATATGTTTGTTCAGAAGTACCAAATCTGCAACATCTATATCGCCATTGCCGTTTATATCGCCTTTTCTGATTTCAGGCGCTGCGCCCAAACTTTTGAATTTAAAACCTTTACTTTTGGCATATGCCTGTGCGGTTGAATTTTCATAGCCATAAATTGTACCTTTGAAATAATATATATAGTTTTTAGAATCATATGTATTGCAGATAGTCGGAACATCAGCACGAGATGCCGGATCGTCCCAATCAATTATTTCACATTCAGGATTCAGTATTGTTATATCTGTCAGATTTGGACATAGGTAAAACGCACCATCGCCAATAGTTGTAACGCTGTAGGGAATTGTTACTGATGTTAGACCTGCTTTGGAAAAAGCGCCGTTGCCAAGTGATGTCATACAATCAGGGAGCGTTATTGATGTCAACCATGAACAGCCGTAAAATGCATCCATACCAATAGTTGTAACGCTGTCAGGGATTGTTATTGACGTCAAACGTGAACAATTTCCAAATGCAGAAGTCTCAATAGTTGTAACGCCGTCAGGGAGTGTTATTGATTTTAACCTTGAACAGGAGCTAAATGTAGCATAGTCAATAGTTGTAACACCGTAAGGAATATTTATTGATGTCAACCATGAACAGCCGTAAAATGCATCCATACCAATAGCTTTAACACTGTCGGGAATTTTTATTGACGTCAAACTTGAACATCTTTCAAATGCACAACCTTTAATAGCAGTAACGCTGTCAGGAATTGTAACTGATGTCATGCTTGAACAGTTGCGAAACGTAGCGCCTTCAATAGTTGTAATGCCGTCTGGAATTTTTATTGACGTCAAACTCGAACAATCCTCAAATGCAGCATCTCCAATAGTTGTAACGCAGTCAGGGATCGTTACTGATGTCAAATTTGAACATCTGAAAAAGGCATAAGAGCCGATTACTGTAACGTCATCAGGGATAATAACATCTCCGGAACAGGTTGAAGCATTAATTAAAACATTGTTTACTATAACAAGCGGATTTTCTTTTTGCTTTTCTTTCAGCCAAGGTGTATCGTCCAATGACTCACGACCAATATATGTAATACTGCCAAGTATTGTTATATCTGTCAGACCTGAACAGCCGGCAAAAGCAGAAGTGTTGATTTTTGTAATGCTCTCAGGAATTGTTATTGATGTAAGTTTAGAAAATTGCCAAAAAGCATGAACTCCAATAGCTGTAACAGGAAGATCATCAATTGTATCTGGAATAACAATTTCTGTTGTATATTGGTTGACATAGCCTGAAATTACGACATGGTCGCTGTATTTTTTATATTCGAGGTTTTGGTAAGTGCCTTTTTTATAATTGTCCTCGTCCTCTGCACTTGCCGTCAGCGAAACAGCAGGGACAATATTATTATTGTAAACAGGCACTGTATTGATTAAAAATGCAGATGTCATGATTCCTATTATGATTTTTCCGATTTTCACAAAAAAACCTCCGCTCACAAAATAATCTGTATATATTTTACCATATATTTCAGATTATGTCAAGTCATATTACAGTATAAATGATACTGCATTCGCCTGTAATACGCCAGTTTGTCCCTGCCGACACAAAGAAGCTGTCGCCTTTTTTCGCCGTGAGCTTTTCGGAGTACGTATCGCCCGATTCAAGCGTTCCGCTGCCGTCCAGCAGAAGTATATGAGTAAACGAGCCGCCGTTGCAGTTCTCCTCGCCCATTCCGCAAATATCCTGACGGAACACATTAAAATACTCGCAGCCGATAAGACGGCATGTCTGCGCGCATATCGGCGTACCGCCCGTCTGCTCGGGAATATCCGAACGGGTACGCTTCGTCACGTCGAGAGCCTTGTCGATATGCAGCTCACGGGGTCTGCCGTAGTCGTAAACTCTGTAGGTGACGTTGGAGCTTTGCTGTATCTCCGCAATAAGACAGCCCTTGCCGATAGCGTGGAGCGTTCCTGCGTGTATCATGAAAATATCGCCCTTTTGCACGGGAACGACGTTCACTTTGTCAAGCAGGGTATTCTCCTCGATAGCCTGCCGAAATTCAGCTTTCGTAATTTCTTCCTTGAAGCCGTATATAATGGAAGAATCAGACTCGCAGTCCACAACGTACCACATCTCGTTCTTGCCCGATTCGCCCTCATGCTCCATAGCGTACTCGTCGTTTGGGTGAACCTGTACGGACAGGTTTTCACGGGCATCAATAAGCTTTATCATAATGGGAAATCTTTCGCACGTCATACCTTTCGTACCCATATCCTCGGGATTCTCCGCAAGATAGTCCGCAAGGGTCATGCCGCCGAATTTTCCGCCGTCGATAACGCTCAGACCGTCGGGGTGACAGCTCAGTTCCCAGCTTTCGGCTAAACGTTCGCCGTCCGATGTCTTGCCGAACTCGTCCCGAAGCCGAGTTCCGCCCCATATATAGTCCTTTATCGCAGGTTTCAGTTTAAAAACCAATCCCACACCGCCTTTTTACTAATTATTAATACACATTTCGGAGCGAAGTTCCTCCTCCGTTCCGCAGAAAACGTTAAAGTCGATACACGGTTCTTCGCCGTAATAGCCCTCAAGCCTGCCCTTATCGCTGTATTGCCAGAACTGCCAGTCGATGAAATCGGGTTCGAGCTGAGTACAGCGTATCCACAAGGGATAGTCCGAGAAGCTTTCCTTTACATATCGGCAATATACAGGCATAGTCGTATATATAATAGGCTTTACGCCGTAATATTCTTCCAGCTCACGCAGCAGAGGAGAAAGTATAGCCTCCGCTTCCTCACGGCTCGGCTTGTTCGAGGACTTGTCGCCGTAATACTCGATATCGACCACGGGCGGCATATCTATATCGTTTTTGCCGACTGTGTTTATAAAATTTTCCGCCTGAGTTTCACCCGAACTGTCAAAGCTGAAAAAATGATAGCACGAATGAAGTATCGAAGTATCGGCGATATCCGCAAGATTACGGCTGACCGATTCGTCAACGTGACCGCTGCCCTCGGTAGCCTTTATAAAGGCGAACTTTACGCCCTGATCCTCGATACGTTCCCAGTCGATAACGCCCTGATAGTTCGACACGTCCACGCCGAACACAGGATACTTGGCTTTGCTCGGTTCGGCAGTTCCGACAACGGCTGAAAATCCGAGCGTTACAGCAGTCATAAAAAAGGCGGCTGTAATAATACTTATACATTTTTTATTTCTATTCAAATCAAATTATCTCCAAACGCCTTTTTCAAAGCTCCGCCGTCCCCATATTTTTCTGACACGATCATACATTTATTATTGTACATTATTTTAGAGAATAAGTCAACAGAAAATAAAAAAATTTTCAAAATCTCTGCCATACATTTCCCTTGACAAATTAGGCGAAATATTATATAAGCAGCGTGACGCTGCACCCATTGCCGACCGTATTCTTATGAAAGGGATATGCGTCCCCGTAGCCGCAATTCTCAGGAAATGGCAAATAACCAAAAAGTATGTCGCTGCAACCAATCCACGCAAAAAAATTACCAAACGAAAAATTCTTCCGCGACTATTGCATTTTTGAAACTAATATGATATAATAGTATAAAAGCTACGGCATGATCCTGATTTAATTGATAAACCGTCAAAGCTTTTGCACACAAAATATTAAGCGTATAAAATTTGGAGGATAATTATGAAAAAAATTATTTCGGCTGTTCTTTCAGCGGCATTGCTTTTTTCAACGGCAGCGGCTCTGCCTGCTTCGGCGGAAAGCTACGGTGACGGCGTAAACATCACGGTTCTCGGCGACAGCATCGCTTCAGGAACCGGACTTTCGGACGAGGAATACAACTACGGACAGATAGTGGCTGACTATCTTGGCGGCTCTGTGGAAAACTACGCCGTTTCGGGATACGATTCCGCCGAAACTTTGGCGCAGATACGCAGCTTCGACAGCGAGCAGAAAGCTCAGCTTGCCGACAGCGATATTGTTATTATTTCCACGGGCGCAAACGATATGATAAAGTTCGCCGCTTCTTCTCTTTTGGAATTTGCGGAAAAAAACAATCTGCTCATGGACGGAAAAACAGCCGCTGATCTTCCCGAAAATCCAACGCTCCAGTCAATAAAAGAGTTCATCAATATGGACGCTTTAATTAATTTTGCCGGTAACTTTTCAAACGCAAGATCGCTTAACGACCGCCTGACCTATATCTACCAAAATATTACTTATACCGACGCAAATCCCAACGGCGCAAACCGTACTCAGGTCATCGCAAAGCAGATAATCCCCAACATAAACGAAATGGTTTCCGAAATAAAGGCTGCCAATCCCGACGCAAGAATAGTTCTACAGACGGTCTACAATCCGCTCCAACTGCAAGCGTCCTATGAAGAAGCCGTGAAAGCAGCCTACGGAAACGCTTACAACACGGCTTACATACAGTTCAAGACGCTTTTCCAAAACATTACCGAAAAATATGCCGCGCAGATCAAAGAGGTCGAGGGAGTTGAAATAGCGGACGTTCTTACCGATTTCTCGTCTACAGATGAAAATTCGCAGAAGTACGGCTGGTACTTTACTAAAGTTCAGGCAGGTCAGGAAAATCTCGATATTCACCCCACACAGGCAGGTCACGTCGCTATTGCCACGACTATTATCAACACTCTCGGCGAGACCCGTGAGGACGGCGGACTTCTTTCTTTGGCTTTTAACGGACTTACCAATGCCGACAGCTACCCTGCCTACGCTTTGAACGAGTATAAAAAAATTGCAGGCACTTACTGTCTCGGCGATGTTAATGCCGACGGCTCTATTGACGCTACGGACGCTAATCTTGTTCTCGTTCAGTACGCTATGCTTGTAACGTCGCAGTCCCCCACTATCTCAGCGGAACAGATGAAAGCGTGCGAGCTTAACAACGACGATACCATAGATTCTTCGGACGCTTCAGCTATCTTGGGATATTATGCGTATTCTCTTACAGGCGGAAAAGGCACTTCACTGAAAGAATATTTAATGAATAAATAAATAAGTAAAATCGGGGACGGCTTCTGCCGTCCCGTTTTTTGTCCGCATAAGTCCGAAAAAGTTAAAACAACGAAATAATATAATAAATAATGCCGTAGAGAAATGCAGCCGTGCAGCCATAGAGTATCACAGGTCCTGCAATATTGAAAATTTTCGTTCCTACGCCAAGAACCAGTCCCTCAGACTGGGCTTCAACAGCCGACGAACTTACGGCATTTGAAAAGCCTGTTATCGGAACGAGCGTTCCTGCGCCTGCATGCTTTGCAAGCCGTTCGTACCAACCGAGTCCCGTAAAAAACGCACTGAGCGCAACAAGTATCACGGAAGTCCATATTCCTGCATTTTCCGTTGAAAAACCTGCGTACTCAAACACTGAACGTATAAGCTGTCCGACCACGCATATACCTCCGCCGACCGCAAAAGCGCAGGATATATTTACTGCCGCTTTCGATTTCGGCTCGGCTCTTTTGCTCATTTCACTGTAAACCTGCGGTGTAATATTCATAAGACCGCCTCCTTTTGAATTTAGTATACGCAAAAATTGTCTTATAATACATACTTTCTACTTTAACAGAGAATGTAAGAAAACAAAATTCTCACAAATTGTAAACGGTGTTAGTACATATAACAATTCTTTCAATAGTTGAAAATAGCCAAAATTTTACACAAATAATTGTTGAATTTCAACCGTTTACTAACTATTGACATATTCACCAATTTGTGATAAAATGGATTTACAAGGAAATATGATTTCCAAAAAAATAAAACGGAGGAAAGTATATGAATTCTTTCAAAAAGTATGTGGCTGAGTTCATCGGCACTATGGTGCTTGTTACGCTCGGCTGCGGAACGGCAATGCTGGTCGGCTGCGATGCGGCAAGCGGCGGCGGATATATCCTCACCGCTCTTGCGTTCGGTCTTGTTATCGTCGGTATGGCGTACTGCGTTGGAAATATCTCGGGCTGCCATATCAACCCTGCGGTCTCCCTCGGCGTACTTATCAGCGGAGGAATGAAATTCAATGATTTCATCGGCTACATAATCGCTCAGTGCGCAGGAGCTTTTGCAGGCTCGGGCATTCTTGCGGCTATTTTCAGTCTCGGAAACGTTGAGGATAAGACCGGCGGATTCGGTTCAAACGGTCTCGCCGGCGTGGGCGACAACGCTTTGGCAGGACTTATCGTTGAAGTTGTCCTGACTTTCATTTTTGTTATGACTATCCTCGGCGTTACGTCACGCAAGGCTAACCACGGCTCTTTCGCCGGAATCGTTATCGGTTTTACCCTTACTCTTGTTCATATTCTCGGAATCGGTCTTACGGGAACTTCCGTAAACCCTGCAAGAAGCATCGGTCCTGCTATTATGGCTGCTATTGACGGCAATTCCGACCCCATTTCGTGTATCTGGGTATTTATAGTCGGTCCGCTTCTCGGCGCAGCGGCTGCGGCAGGAGTTCACCTGTACCTCGAAAGCGGTCTTGAAGCTCCGAAAAAGAAAAAGTAATATCTAAACAACAAAAAGGGGGAACGTTGTCCCCCCTTTTTTTATTCAAGCTGCTTCGCCAAAAAACGTGTTGCAGCCGTTAAAAGACTTTTCTGCAAGTCCGAAGCGTCCGTCTGTCCCTCGGTAGTCATAAACGCTACAGCTCCCGAAACGTCGCCGCCGCTGATGATCGGCATTGCCGCTACAGCCGTTCTGTCAAGTCCCTCGGCAGGATAGAAGTTATTTCCGTTTCCGTCGGGACAGAAATACTGCCCACGATTATCCATGATACTCTCTAACTGGGCCGAGACCTTGCGGTCAGCCGCTTCTCTCTTTGGCAAACCGGCTGAAGCCACCACATGATCCTTATCAAAAACGATAACGGGACATCCGGCAGTCTTGAACATCACATCGGCTACGTTCGCCGCATTTTCGCTCATTTCGCTTATCGCCGAATATTTCTTGAAAATGACCTCGCCCTCGCTGTTTGTATAAATTTCAAGCGGGTCGCCCTCTCTTATACGCATGGTGCGCCTTATCTCCTTGGGGATAACTACACGTCCAAGATCGTCTATTCTTCTAACAATTCCTGTTGCTTTCATAATTGACCTCCGCAATATAAATTTGCTTGCGGTGTTATTATTTGCACAGTTGGGCGAAATATTCCACAGGAAAATTTTATAATTGATTTGAATCAATTCAACCGCTGAAAAAGCGGGATTTTTATACTCCCTCTAAACCCCTGTTTGCTCAGGATTTTTCGCTTACCAGTATTGAAGCGCGGTTCTGGATAAGATCAATAGTCGTGTCAATATCCTGACCGCCGCCGAGATATGCTAATACTTCTTCCTCAATTATTTCCCATAGCTGTCTGTCTAATTCGGTGTCGATTCGATTTATTGAATCAACGTAGTTTTCGATAAATTCGCAGTCCTCCAAAGTAGGAAGCGGAGTTTCAAAGATTTCGCCCTTGTTTTCATAGGTTGGGTTAGAATATTCCCCGTTGCAAATTCTTTCAGCCGTCGTTTTTCGGGCATTGTTATTGATGAGGAATCCGCTTTCCGTCGAAAAGCCGACAACTTTTTTGCCGTCTATATATTGTTCGGACTTCTGTATAACATGCTCCTGCTGAAACTCCTCTGTATAGAACTGCCTGAGATATTCCCATGCGGCACGCTGTTTTTCTTCCGAAGAATGTACGCATATCGAATACTCACCGTTTGTGCTGATATACGCGCCCTGTCCCTGAGAATCAGGATACCCTACCAGAGTGTATTCGCCGTCTTTTATATGAGAAACTAATGTCTCATTAGTACTGTTGTTGGCATAGGCAAAAAGTGATGACTGAAAACCGGTCACATCATATGTAGATACAAAATTAGGAGCATTGTAATCAAGTTCTGATTTTTCTCCGTAATTGCTTTCAAAGCTTCCGCAAAATTCAAGCAATTTTCGGAAATCAGGCGAATCGAAATGAACCTCAGCTTTTGCATAGTCAACATAAGAAGTGAGATTCGATCTCAGAAGAATATAATAAATATTTTCCGCATTACGACTTCCATTTATTGTGGCGTTATCGGACATAGCGTTCCAATGCTCGATAAATTCATCAACCGTCCAGTTTTGCTTATCGCCGACATACTCCTTTTTGCCTGCCAGTGTGTGAACCTTATAACTGCTCGGCAGACCGTAAAGGTGTCCGTCAATTTCGCATAGTTCAAGAATATGCTTGTTCATCAGCTCGGGGTTCACATCGGGATCGTCCTTCATAAACTCATAAAGATCGACAAACGCGCCCTTGTTTTTGAGTATTTCATAATAAGCCGAATTACTGAATGAAAAAGCGCCCACAATGTCAATATCGTCCTTATTGATTATCCTCTGCAACATATCAAAGTCCTGCTTATTAAATTCCTCTGTTGTGTACATCAGAGGATCGCCGTTGTCATCAAGGAGGGAACGACTTGCAACATACTCAATGCGATAACCGTTATCGGCATTGTTGAACTTGTCAAATTCACCGGGTTCGGGTTCAACTGCCAAAGCAACTGTAATTACAACATCTTCTTTTGCTTCCTGTTCGATGTGTTCGGAGCTTTGGTTGACGTTGTTTTCCTGCTGTACCTTTTCCACAGAAGAACAGGAAACCGAAGCCGCCAAAAGCAAAACGGACAGTGCGAATGAAATTTTTCTCATAATATCACCTTTTCTAATATATTTGACCTCCACGGAAACTTTTCAAAACGCTTTATGACGCAAAATTCCTGCACCGTTCGGCATTTTAAAAGTTTTCGAGTAGTTCCATATATTATTGTTATGCAAAGGCAAAAAGGTTCAAATATTTTTGAGAATATTTTAAAGTTTGTATACATTTACAAATCTAATGATAATGATTTGTATGCTTTCAACAAAATAAGCGTATAATTTAGCTTAAAGAAAACTCCTTATCAGCGTATGAGGAAAGTCTCAGCATTGTGCGACTATTTTTTCTTGGACTGCATACATAAAAAAATCCCGCTTAAAAAAGCGGGATTTTTAATAAGCTTAAAGCTTTAATTATTCATTGATAGCTGTAACAACGCCTGAACCTACTGTTCTGCCGCCCTCACGAATAGCGAAACGGAGTCCCTCTTCGATAGCGATAGGAGTGATAAGCTCAACGTTCATAGCTACGTTATCGCCGGGCATACACATTTCCTTATCAGCAGGAAGTGTAACTACGCCTGTAACGTCTGTTGTTCTGAAATAGAACTGAGGTCTGTAGTTGTTAAAGAAAGGAGTATGACGACCGCCCTCTTCTTTCTTAAGAACGTAAACCTGACCTGAGAACTTTGTGTGGGGGTGAATCGAACCGGGCTTGCAGAGAACCTGTCCTCTTTCAACCTGATCTCTTGTGATACCACGGAGAAGTGCGCCAACGTTATCGCCTGCTTCGCAGAAATCAAGAGTCTTTCTGAACATTTCAAGACCTGTAACAACAGTTGTCTGCTTCTCGTCGGAAAGACCAACGATCTCAACCTGCTCGTTTACGTTAAGACGTCCACGCTCTACTCTACCTGTAACAACAGTACCACGACCTGAGATAGTCATAGTATCCTCGATAGGCATAAGGAAAGGCTTAGCGTCGTCTCTCTCAGGGCTGGGAATGAACTCGTCAACAGCGTTCATAAGCTCGATGATAGGAGCGTATGCAGGGTCGTTGATGTCGTCGGGAGCTTCGAGAGCCTTCAGAGCAGAACCCTTGATGATAGGAGTATCATCGCCGGGGAAATCGTAAGAAGAAAGAAGATCGCGGATATCCATTTCAACGAGTTCGAGAAGCTCTTCGTCGTCAACCTGATCAGCCTTGTTCATGAATACAACGATTGCAGGAACGCCAACCTGACGAGCGAGAAGGATATGCTCTCTTGTCTGAGCCATAGGACCGTCAGAAGCAGCAACAACAAGGATAGCGCCGTCCATCTGAGCAGCACCAGTGATCATGTTCTTAACGTAGTCAGCGTGACCGGGGCAGTCAACGTGAGCATAGTGACGAGCGTCTGTCTCGTACTCAACGTGAGCTGTATTGATCGTGATACCACGCTCTCTCTCCTCAGGAGCCTTATCGATCATATCGTAAGCCTCGTACTGAGCCTGACCCTTCATAGCAAGAGTCTTTGTAATAGCAGCAGTAAGAGTTGTCTTACCGTGGTCAACGTGTCCGATAGTACCAATGTTTACATGGGGTTTGGTTCTTTCAAATTTAGCCTTAGCCATTGGAAAAATCCTCCTTAAATAAAATTCGTGTATCTGTTATACCGCTGCGATAAAAAATATCGTATACGGTAAGCCTGTATATACATTATAACAGATTATTTTGGAAATTTCAAGTGTTTTGGCAAAAAAAGTTCCGCCAAAACACAAGAATTTATTAAATAAGTTGTTCTCTGCCGAAAAATCGAGAAAAACTCAGTTTTTAGCACGTGAAGCCATGATCTTCTCGGCAATGCTCTTGGGTACTTCCTGGTAGCTGTGAGGCTCCATTGTGTACTGACCGCGTCCCTGTGTGTTGGAACGGAGGTCTGAGGTATAGCCGAACATCTCAGACAGAGGAACGAGAGCGTCAACCTGAACAGAACCTGTTCTTGACTCCTGACCCTGAATCTGTCCGCGGCGTGAGCTGAGATCGCCGATAACCGTACCTGTATAGTCGTCGGGAACAATAACAGCAACCTTCATGACAGGCTCCATAAGGATAGCGTTAGCCTGCTTGAGAGCTTCCTTGAACGCGATAGAACCTGCGATCTTGAACGCCATTTCGGAGGAGTCAACCTCGTGGTAAGAACCGTCGTAAAGCTCTACCTTAACGTCAACTACTTCGTAGCCTGCAAGGATACCCGACTTCATTGCGCCCTGAATACCTGCGTCAACAGCGGGGATATACTCCTTGGGAATAGAACCGCCGACAACGGCATTCTTGAACTCATAGCCCTTGCCCGATTCGTTAGGCTCAACACGAATCTTAACGTGACCGTACTGACCCGAACCGCCGGACTGCTTCTTGTACTTGTAATCAATATCTGCGCTGCCCTTGATAGTTTCCTTGTAAGCAACCTGAGGTGCGCCAACGTTAGCCTCTACCTTGAACTCACGGAGGAGACGGTCAACGATGATATCGAGGTGAAGCTCACCCATACCTGCGATGATAGTCTGACCTGTTTCCTCGTCCGTCCATGTCTTGAAAGTAGGATCTTCCTCGGCAAGCTTTGCGAGTGCGATACCCATTTTCTCCTGACCTGCCTTAGTCTTAGGCTCGATAGCGAGCTGGATAACAGGCTCGGGGAATTCCATAGATTCGAGAATTACAGGGTGTTTTTCGTCACAGAGAGTGTCGCCTGTAGTAGTATTTTTAAGACCGACAGCAGCGGCGATGTCGCCTGCGTAAACTGTGGTGAGGTCTTTTCTGTGGTTAGCGTGCATCTGAACGATACGTCCGAAACGCTCGCGGTTGTCCTTAGTAGCGTTGAGAACGGAGTCGCCCTGATTGATAACGCCCGAGTATACACGGAAGAACGCAAGCTTTCCTACGAAAGGATCGGTAGCGATCTTGAATGCGAGAGCTGCAAAAGGCTCGTCGTCGGAAGAAGGTCTCTCGACCTCCTCGTCGGTATCGGGGTTTACGCCCTTGATAGCGGGAACGTCAAGGGGAGAAGGCATATAGTCGATAATAGCGTCGAGAAGCTTCTGAACGCCCTTGTTCTTGTAGGAAGTACCGCATGTAACGGGAACCATATGGTTAGCGATAGTAGCGGAACGGATGCACTTCTTGATCTCGTCCTGAGTAAGCTCCTCGCCGTCAAGATACTTCATCATAAGTTCTTCGTCCTGCTCTGCAACATGCTCCACCATATCGTCGTGGTACTGCTGAGCCTTTTCCTTCATATCCTCGGGAATATCCTCAACACGGATATCCTTTCCGAGGTCATCGTAATAAATGTAAGCCTTCATTTCAACAAGGTCGATGATACCCTTGAACTCGTCCTCAGCGCCGATAGGGAGCTGTATCGGAACGGCGTTACATTTAAGTCTGTCCTTCATCATGTCAACAACATGGTAGAAGTCCGCACCCATAATGTCCATCTTATTTACATAAGCCATACGGGGTACTTTGTAGTTATCAGCCTGTCTCCAGACTGTTTCGGACTGAGGCTCTACGCCGCCCTTTGCGCAGAGAACAGTAACCGAACCGTCGAGAACACGGAGCGAACGCTCTACCTCTACGGTAAAGTCAACGTGTCCGGGAGTGTCGATGATATTCAGTCTGTGACCTGCCCAATAGCATGTAGTAGCAGCGGAAGTAATTGTGATACCTCTCTCCTGCTCCTGCTCCATCCAGTCCATAGTAGCGGAACCTTCGTGAGTTTCACCGATCTTATGGTTTACGCCGGTGTAGAAAAGGATACGCTCTGTGGTAGTAGTTTTACCGGCATCGATGTGAGCCATGATACCGATATTTCTTGTATTTTCAAGTGAACAATCTCTTGCCATAGTATCTTCCTCTCACAACGACGATTACCAGCGGTAGTGAGCAAACGCCTTGTTTGCCTCTGCCATCTTGTGTGTATCGTCACGCTTCTTGCAAGCACCGCCGGCGCCGTTAAGAGCATCGAGGATCTCGCCTGCAAGTCTTTCCTTCATAGTCTTTTCGTTTCTCTCTCTGGAATACTTAGTGATCCAACGGAGACCGAGAGTCTGACGCCTTTCGGGTCTAACCTCCATAGGGACCTGATAAGTAGCTCCTCCGAGACGGCGAGCCTTTACTTCCAGCTCAGGCATGATATTCTCCATAGCCTGTTCAAAAACCTCCAGTGCGTCCTTGCCTGTCTTTTCGGCAACGATCTCGAATGCACCGTAAACGATCTTCTGAGCGACGCCCTTCTTGCCGTCCAGCATAATATTATTTATGAGACGTGTAACGAGCTTTGAATTGTATACAGGATCCTGTAATACATCACGCTTTGCGATATTACCTCTTCTTGGCATTTCGCTTCCCTCCTTCACATAGATTCATGAATTCATAGGTACTCGTGTCAGCCGATTACTGCTGCTCAAAAATGCAGCTGCGCTTCACCGACCGATAACGTCAAGACCAATGCGAGGTATAATAATATATATTAAACTCCGCATTTATCCTGCGATAGTAGTTATCCTATTTTTGATATGTTCGGCATTTTTCAGCAAGCCGAATGCTGTTTTGCAGAAATTACTTCTGCTTGGGTCTCTTAGCGCCGTACTTGGAACGAGCCTGAAGTCTGTTGGCAACGCCCTGAGCATCGAGTGCGCCTCTGATGATGTGGTAACGCACACCGGGGAGATCCTTAACACGTCCGCCTCTGATGAGAACGACGCTGTGCTCCTGAAGGTTGTGACCGATACCGGGGATGTAAGAAGTAACCTCGTAGCCGTTTGTGAGCTTAACTCTTGCGATCTTTCTCATAGCCGAGTTAGGCTTCTTAGGCGTAGCAGTTCTTACAGCGGTACAAACGCCTCTCTTCTGAGGTGAACTCTGATTGATCTGCGTTTTCTTCTTAGCATTGTAGCCCTTCTGGAGTGCAGGAGCTGTAGACTTTGTCTCGAGATCCTTTCTTCCCTTACGAACCAGCTGATTAAATGTTGGCATAATCTTCCTCCTTTTTCAAAAAATGGGTACGCCGCAAAGCATACAACTTGTACAGCATACCCATATATTATATAACATTATCCCTGATTTGTCAAGAGCTGTTTTTGAAATTTCTTCAAATTCCGCTTTTATTTGGAAATTTTGGCAATTTGATAAGCTTCTATCGCTGTGTAATTAGTCATTTTACGCAAATCAGCGAATTATCTCGTTCTTTATTCCGCTGAGCATGCCGTCGGAAAGTCCGAAATCCTTGCCCTTATAGCACCACAAGGCGCGTCCGATGCCGTATTTTTCGAGGACGGAGTGAATGTCCCTGTACCAGTTAATTGCGGACTCGGGTTCGGCAAGCTCGATAACGCCGTATTCGCCGCAGTAGAGCATAACATTGCGTTCCTCGGCAGTCTTTAAAGCGTCGGCAAAGAGAGCTTCAAAATATTCAGTAGAAAATCCGTCGTCAGGTATCTTATCGGCAAACTTTTCGATAACAGCCGCGATACTATCAGATTTTTCCATAAATTCCGACTTGCTTACCGGATATTTCATGCGGAAATCTTCGGGCATTCCTTTTATCCAGTACGCTCCCTGATGAGTGAACAGTAGCGGCTCGTAGCAATGGAAATTATATATGATATTTTCGTCAAACGGCGGAACTATGCGGCTTACCGTCGTAACGCTGTTGTTCATATAGCCGCCTATAAGTATCTTAATATCGGGAGCATATCGGCGTATTTCCTTAACGGTACGCTCTGCGATCTTCATCCACGGGTCATTGTCAGCCTCGTCCACCACTTCGTTAAGAAGTTCAAAGGCAAGCCGTCCGCCGAACTTACCGTAACGCTCCGCAAATCTGCTCCAAAGCTCGATAAATCGGGAAATAAGCGTTTCGCTGCGGAAAAATCCCGTTTCGGCTTCACCCACGTCAAAGGAAAATCCGGCAGTTTTGTGAAGATCAAGTATCATGTTAAGACCAAGCTCTCCGCACCATTCAAGACAGCGGTCGATATAGCCGAAGCCCTCCTCGATAAAGCTTCCGTCCTTGTTCTGAACAAGGTCGTAATCAATCGGCAGTCGAACGTGGTCAAAGCCCATATCACGTATATTCTCGATGTCGCTGCGTGTTATGAAGCTGCCGCAATGTTCCTCGGTAAGCTCCGCCTGCGAGAGCCAGCCGCCCAGATTAACGCCCTTTTGGTATCCGTTCCATTTTTTCATGATAGATCACCTCGAAGAAATTTTTTCTGATTTGATTATATCATAATCACATCGGAAAGTATACCAAATTTATAATTAAAATAGTAAAATGATGATATTAGACCTCCTCGGAAGTTCCCGAGGAGGTCTATTGAAAAATTAGCTTTTACGAGCCGCAAACAGCATAATAAGCGGATATATTTCAAGACGTCCGATAAGCATGTCAAAGCACAGAACTATTTTCGAGACAAAATCAAGTCCGCCGAAATTTCCCGAGGGGCTGAATCGTCCCACGCCGAAGCCGATGTTGTTTATACAGGTAGTTACCGCCGAGATATTCTCCTCAATAGTGAAGCCGTCATGAGAAATACCAAGCACCGACAGCACAAATATTATCATAAACAGTATGAAATAATTGCTCGCACCTCGTATAACGTCCCTCTCGACAGGCTTGCCGTCTATCTTGACCGATGCGACCGCTCTCGGACTTACGATGTATTTCAGTTCGCGTATGCCCGTCTTTATTATAATAAGTATACGCGATACTTTCAGACCGCCGCCCGTTGAACCTGCGCACGAGCCGATAAACATAAGTATGAGCAGAAGCGTCTGCGCAAAGGTACTCCACTCCCCCGTGTCGGCAGTCGCAAAGCCCGTTGAGGTTATTGTTGAGGCGACCATGAAAAACGCATGTCTGAACGCTTCGCCGACCGTATCGTACTGCCCGATAACGCAGAGCGTGATAACGACCGAAGCTCCTGCAATTATGCCGAGATAAGTCCGCAGCTCCTCGTTTTTAAAAGCGAGAGAAAATCTGCGTATTATAATAAAATAATACAGATTAAAATTTATACCGAACATTATAATAAATACCGCAACGACCATTTCTATCGCAGGGCTGTTATAATGTCCTATACTGTCGTTCCAAAGAGAAAATCCGCCTGTTCCCGCTGAAGAAAAAGCGTGAATGACCGCATCGTACAGCGGCATTTTCAGCAGAACGAGAATAATGATCTCCGATAAGGTGAGAACGATATATATGCCGTAAAGAATACGCGCGGAAAAGCTCGATTTCGATACGAGCCGTCCCACGTTCGGTCCGGGACATTCCGCCCTCATCATGTGCATCGTCCGCACGTCATTGCTCGACATTACCGCAAGCACGAACATCAGCACGCCCATACCGCCCAGCCAATGGGTGAACGCGCGCCAGAACATGCAGGAGCGTGACATTTTTTCAACGTCGCTGAGGATCGTAGAGCCTGTCGTTGTAAAGCCCGATACCGTTTCAAAAAGCGCGTCAACAAAATGAGGTATCTCGCCCGAGATAACAAACGGCATAGCTCCGATAGCCGACATCGCTATCCACGAAGCCGCCACGCTGACAAATCCCTCGAGCGAAAATACGGAACGGTTTTTCGGTTTTTTTATCGTAAAAACGATCGAGATAAGTATCGTTACGGCGGCAGGTATCGCAAATGATTCGATAACATGATGTTCGCCGTAAAAAGCTCCCACAAGTATGGGCAGAAGCATGCAGATACCTACTATCCTCAATATCTGTCCCATAATGTAGATGATCATTCTGTAATTCATAGATCGTCCGTGTCACTCCGATCAGTCGAAAATTTCTTTAAGGTCGTCAAAGCCTCTGTTTGTAGTCACTACCACAACGCTGTCGTTTACCATAAGGCAATCGTCGCCTTTGGGGATTATAAGTTCGTTTCCCCTTGCAATGCTTGCGATGAGGATACCGCTCCTGAGTTTCAGCTTTTTAAGAGGTATACCGACGTAATCCTTACGCTCGCGCACTACAAATTCGATAGCTTCAAGACGGTCGTTCACAAGGCGGTAGAGGGTCGCAATATTGTTTCCCGTAGAATTTTGCTTTGCACGGACATATTGAAGTATCTGATTGACCGTTATCGACTTAGGCGAAATGATGCTGTCCAGATCGAGAGTTTCCGAAAGCTGCATGAGATTCATGCGGTTCACCTTTGTGACGACCTTTTCAACGCCGTTATTTTTGGCAAGCAGCGACATGAGGATATTTTCCTCGTCAATGCCCGTCAGCGAGACAACGGCATCGGCGTCGTAGACACGTTCTTCTCTTATTACATCGTGATTCGTACCGTCGCCGCATATCACGTTTACCTTGCTAAGACGCTGGCTCAGCTCATAGCATCGCTTTTCGTTTATCTCTATTATCTTGACCTTAACGCCCATTTCACGGAGCTGCTGCGCAAGATGATAGCCCACTCGTCCGCCGCCTATAAGAACAGCCGATTTTACACGCTTTTCACGGTAAGCCGAGCTTATGCTCTTGAAAAACTTTACCATATTGCTGTGCGAAGCCGTCATATGGATCTTGTCTCCGGCACGAAGCACAAAGCTTCCGTTAGGAATAATAAGCTCGTCTCCACGCTGCACGGCGCAGATAAGCACGTCCAGCCGAAGCCTCCTCGAAAGCTGAGTAAGCGCAAGGTGATCGAGGATACTTCCGCTTGTAATACGAATTTCGGCAAGATCGACCCTGCCCTTTGCAAACGATTCAATGTTTATCGCCTCGGGATAACGCAGAACTTTAGCTATCTCGTTGGCTGAAATATAGTCGGGATTGACCATCATGCTTATGCCAAGTTCCTCGCGCATGAAAACGAGCTGTTTATCGAACTCGGGATTTCTCACTCTTGCAATGCAATGACGGGCTTTCATTTTCTTTGCGATAAGGCTCGACAAAATGTTTACCTCGTCCGAATCGGTAACGGCAATGAATATCTTGCATTTTCCGATGCCTGCTTCTTCAAGGACGGCAGTTTGCAGGCAGTTGCCCACAATTCCTTTAACATCGAAATCGTTGACGATAGAATTTATCCGAGTTTCGTTGGGGTCGATAACGGTGACGTTGTGTTCGCTGCAAAGGACCTCCGCCAATGCGCCGCCGACCTTTCCGCCTCCTACGATGATAATATCCATGATCCCCTCCAAAAAATTATCTTTATTACGGCAGCTTTTGCTGTCTCAATGTAATTATACTCCCATATCCTCCGTTTGTCAATAAGAATGTTGAATTTTGCATATATAGAAATCTATCCTGCGGCGAGGATGTCTGTTTAAAGCTTGATTTTCATGCCTAAATAAAGAGAAAATAGGGTTGAAAATTTTTCCGAGATGTGATAAACTATAATTAACAGTAAATTTTTATATGAAGAATCGAGAACACAGTGAAAAGAGGTTCTTAAAATGATCAGACAAAAAACTTTACAAGATAAAAATGAAGATAAAATAAACAATATATCCGAAAAACGTTCCGCAGGTCGGCTGCGAATCATTCCTATGTCAGCTCTGTTTCTGATCTCGATCGTATTGATATTTTTAATGATACGCTCTTATTATGTGGAACTTGACAACCGCCTGTTTGCGGAAAGAAGCAGTCATCTTCAGGAAATTACGGAGAAGGTCGCCGATATTTTCGATATTACCATTGCAAGATCATGGGACAGCGTGAACACTCTGGAGCAGTTTCTATCTACCGAGGGGATACAGGCGCAGACAGAAGACGAGTTTATGCAGCTTATGAAAGACATGAGCCGTTTCCGTGATACGAACGATAACATTTTTATGCTGTTGGACGACGATTTCCAATATTACACCTCCGACGGCAACAAAGGCTATTGGAGAGAGCTTCCCATGATAATCGACAACCAAAGCCAAACTCAGGAATTGATAACGACTTTGCCCTATCAGAACAGCTCTTTTACTTACCTGTGCTTTTTGAAGCAGCTTCCCGAAAAGCTTGTGATCGAAGCAACCGGCAAATCTGTCTCCTACGTAATGTTGGCGGTGGACGTGAACTCTATCACCGACGATCTGTCAGTCAGCACCTTTGAAAACAGAGGTTATACATATATAGTGAACAGTGACGGACGCGCGCTTTTTGTCCCCGAAGGAGCTGACGAACAATTCAAGGCATATAACATCGCAAAGGCTCTTGAGGACGAGGAATTCATTCACGGCGGAAATGCGGAGGACTTCCGTGCATCTCTCAAAAACCTTGAATCAGACGTAATGGAATTTCGCAGCGACGAAACCAATTACTTTGTTTCCTGTCACAGCGTAGGCGACGACGGCTGGAACACCCTGATATTTGTTCCTACGAGCGTTCTTGGAGAGGGAGCTAATCACATGCTGAAAAGCACGCGCCGTTTCTTCGTTTTTCTGGGAATACTGCTGATCTTCGACTTCTCAGCCCTTGTATTCTATCTTACCGACAGCCGCAACCGTAAGCTCATGGAACAAAAAGAGAAGTCCAACAGAATACTGAAAGAGGCGGCTGCGGAGGCTCGGAGCGCAAATAAGGCAAAAAGCGAATTTCTCTCGCATATGTCGCACGATATCCGCACTCCTATCAACGGTATCATGGGTATGACGGAGATCGCGCTCAAAAACGTATCCGATCCCGCGCGTGTTAAGGACTGTCTCGGCAAGATAAGCAATTCATCGCAGCATCTTCTGTCGCTGATAAACGATGTGCTTGACATGAGCCGAATAGAAAGCGGAAAGGTCACAGTCAATTCCGCGCCCATGAACATGATCGCCGCCACGGACGAATGCGCGTCTATTATCGGCGGACAGCTTCTCAACCGAAATGTGGAATTTATTCGGGAGTTTGACGACTTCACACACCCCGACCTGATCGGCGACGAGCTGCACCTGCGTCAGATACTTATTAATATTTTGGGCAACTCGGTAAAATTCACGCCCGACGGTGGTAAAATATTCTTCTGCGTCAAGGAGATCGGCTGCGCAGACGGCAAAGCTCTATTCCGCTTTGAGATCGAGGATACAGGTATCGGCATGAAACCCGAGTACCTACAGCATATCTGGGAACCCTTTTCGCAGGAGGACGGCGGAAATCGTACAAACTACAAGGGAACGGGTCTCGGTATGGCGATAACAAAGCAGTTTGTCGATATGATGGGCGGAACTATCGCCGTCGAGAGCCGTCTGCATGAGGGAAGTAAGTTCGTCATCGAGCTTGGATTTGATATTGACCAAAACGCTAAGCCTGCCGATGAAACGTCGGAGGATAAAGAGCTTCATCTGGAGGGTATGCGTATCATGCTGGTCGAGGACAATGAGATCAACATGGAGATCGCCCAGTTCATGCTGGAGGACGTTGGTATTTCCGTTACCTGCGTTGAAAACGGAAAGCTTGCCGTAGAAAAGTTCCAAAACAACGAAGCTGGAAGCTTTGACGCTATCCTTATGGATATTATGATGCCTGTTATGAACGGACTTGACGCTGCAAGAGCCATTCGTGCGCTTGACCGCCCCGACGCAAAAACGATTCCGATAATAGCTATGACGGCTAACGCTTATGACGACGATGTCCGTAATACCCGTGAGGCAGGAATGAACGGTCATATCTCAAAGCCTATAGATACCTCTCTGCTTTACCGAACGCTTGACGAATTATATCATCGCACGAATACAAAATAATATGAAATAGGAGAAAAACACATGAGAAAGAATAACACACTGAAAAAAATGATAGCGGTCTTTTTGTGTACCGCTATGATGTTTTCCGTTACAGGGTGCAGCGGCAAGACGTCGGACTCGATCGGCAGCGATAATGACGAGACAGTTGCTTTGGATCTGCTGGAGGTCAACAACAATTATTTTCGGAATTTTACCCAAGCGGTCAAAAACAGTAATCCCGATATGCCGCTGAATATAGAGTATTACAGCGGATCGAATCCGACGGGCTACATTACACAGAAGCTGGCAAGCAGCGATCCGCCCGATATTATCTATTTCAGCAGTACGCCGTCTGATGATTTTCAGAAAGAATACCTGATGGATATTTCAAGCTGCGATTTTTTGAAGAATTACAATGTCTCCCTTGTAAATCAGCGTGATGTTGACGGTGCGGTTTACACAGTGCCTGCAAACTACTCGATAATCTGTATGCTGTACAACAAGACGCTGTTTAAGGAACACGGCTGGGAGGTTCCCGAAACCCACAGTGAACTGGTTTCCCTGTGCAAGCGGATACGTGAGGAGGAACCCGATCTTATACCTATTACCCACCCCGGCTCTATGGCAGGCACCTATTGGCGGCTTATCGGAGAGATCGCGCAGTGCGGTTTTCTCAGCACCCGTGACGGTATGCTTTGGCAGGAGAAATTTGTTGCGGGCGAAGCTTCCTTTGAGGAGGGCTTTGGCGACACCATAGACAAGGTTCAGGAGCTGATCGACGCAGACGCATTCGATATTGCGGATAAGGAAACGAAAAACAACGACGTGACCGACAACCTTCTTGATCGCAAAGCTGCTATGTCCTTTATGATAGGCGGTTTTCCTTATTTTGTGACTAATCTGAAAAACTGTGAGGACGAGATCGGCGGTTTCCCCTACCTCGGCGAGACTCCCGAACAGCAGTTTCTTAATATTTCCGTGAATAATATCGGTATCAGCAAGAAGCTTTCCGAGGAAGGCAATGAGAAAAAATTGGAGGCAGCCCTAAAGGTTATGGAATACCTTTCTACCGAGGAGGGACAAAACGCCCTTCATGAGACTGTGACCGATATTTCTCCGTTGGCAGGCAGCGTTCCCTCCGAGGAGTTTCCGCCTTATAAGGACGTATGGGACGTGTTCGGTTCAGGCTCAGCCGCTCCCTACATTCTCGAGGGCTACGAGGACGTATGGGTAGAAGCAGGCACATTTGTAAAAGATGAGTTGTTCACAAGCGGCAGCCTTGACGGATTGGCTGAGGAGATGGACGAACTTCATCAGTTGGCGCTCAGCAAGGATACTGCGCCCGTTCACGTAGCGTCAGTTCCCGAAGATCTGACACACCCGCAGACCGTTCAGTTAATGGCTGATCTGCTGCGCAGTTCAGGCGGCGACGTGGCTGTTGTTTCGGACGGCGGCGCGATAAACGGAGTCCCCAACACGGGCGGTGTAAGCGGAAGACTTTTCGCAGGCGAGCTTGACCATGATGCTTACAATACCTGTATTCCCGGCAACAGCGGAAATAACCTTGTAAAACTTACCCTTACAGGTGAGGAACTGTTCAGCCTGCTCGAAAGCGGAAGAACCGTGACCTATGAAGATAAAAACGCCGTGTTTGATTACTATTGGTCGGGAATGGACGCTGTAATGGAAAACGGTAAAATCACCTCCGCCAAGCTGTCGGACGGCAGAACGGTTGAAAAAGACGGCAAGTATGAAGTTATGATCTCTGCCGTTGACTATGACGCGGAAGCGTACCCCAACGGAGAAGATACAGGGACTGTAATAAAAGATGCTTATCTGGAATTTATGAACGGCAAAACACTTACAGCCCCCGAAAAGCTTTGCAGATGATCAAAACTCCTCGGCACAGTTCCCCTGCGTAAGTTTACCGTAAAACTTAAAAAATGTTTTTCGTGATTTTTTTCCAAAATCCCTTGACAAGCCCCGAAAAGTGTGATATAATTAAATCACCTCTTTAGGGGTTTATTTTTATGTCCTTTAGAGGGAGGCAAACAACCTATCTTCGCCGATCTCATCGGTGAGGGAAGTAATTTTATCAGGAGGTGCCGATATGAGAGTAAAAATTACATTGGCATGCACAGAGTGCAAGCAGCGTAATTACGTTTCCAAGAAAAACAAGAAGAACGACCCCGACAGAATCGAAATGATGAAGCATTGCAAGTTCTGCCGCAAGCACACTCTTCACAAGGAAACAAAGTAATCGGAAGGAGTATTCTTATGGCTAAAAAAGACAAGGAAAATACAGCTTCCGAAGTGTCTGAGAAGAAGGACAAAAAAGAAAAAAAGTCCGAGAAAAAACAACCCAATAAGGTTGCTAAATGGTTCAAGGACTTGAAGATCGAGTTCAAAAAGGTAGTATGGCCGACAAAGAAAACCGTTATCAACAACACAAGCGTTGTTCTTGCCGTTGTTGTTGCGTCCGCTGTTCTGGTCGGATTGCTCGACACAGGTTTCCTTAACCTGATGCGTCTCATCTACCAGCAGGGCTGATCTGCGGAAATCTGAAGGAGGATTTGTTATGTCAGAAGCAGCAAAGTGGTATGTTATCCACACTTATTCGGGCTACGAAAACAAGGTCGCTCAGAATATCGAAAAGGTTGTGGAAAACCGTAAGCTTCACGAGCTTATCCCAGAGGTCAGAGTTCCTACCGAAAGGGTTGTTGAAACTGTCAACGGCAAGGAAAAAGAATACGAGCGCAAGACCTTTCCGGGCTACGTTCTTATTAAAATGGTCGTTACCGATGATATATGGTATATCGTAAGAAATACCAGAGGCTGCACAGGCTTCGTCGGACCGGCTTCCGTTCCTACCCCTCTCTCGGAAGAAGAAGTTAAGAAAACCTTCGGCATAGACGTTTCAGAACCGATAGTTGAAGTGAACTTCAAAGAGGGAGACAGAGTTCAGATATCCGGAACCGCTATGGACGGCTTCATCGGCGTTGTCCAGAGCATTAATCTTGACGACCGCACAGTTGATCTTCTCGTATCAATGTTCGGCCGCGAAACCCCCACTACCCTGCCTATAAGTCAGGTCGTCGAGGTGGATTAAGGTCATTAAATTAAAAAAGAAGTCTCGGGACTTCAGTGGGAGAGAATAGCCGTAGTTTGATTATCGGCTCACGGCTTGCAAAGTCTCGCCATTTACCACATTTATGGAGGTGCGAATACATGGCACAGAAAGTAGTTGGCTACATTAAGCTTCAGATCGCAGCAGGAAAGGCTACTCCTGCACCGCCTGTTGGACCTGCACTCGGTCAGCACGGCGTAAACATCATGGCATTCACAAAGGAATTCAATGAGAGAACCAAGAACGACATCGGAATGATCATTCCTGTTGTTATCACTGTTTATGCAGACCGTTCGTTCTCATTTATCACTAAAACTCCCCCCGCAGCCGTTCTCATCAAGAAGGCTTGCAACATCAACAGCGGTTCGGGAGTTCCCAACAAGACAAAGGTTGCTAACATCACCAAGGAGCAGGTTCAGAAGATCGCAGAGCAAAAGATGCCCGATCTCAACGCTGGCTCTCTTGAAGCGGCAATGAGCATGATCGCAGGTACAGCACGTTCAATGGGCGTTGTAGTTGTTGACTAATTTTTAATTAACTGAATGATGATTCGGGGCATTCCCCGTTCAGAGTTCTATTGGTGGGAGGAAAATTCCGCTAACCGAATAGCTATAGGCGTTCGGTATTACCACTTAAATAGGAGGAAATATAATGAAACACGGCAAGAAATATGTTGACAGTGCAAAGGCTGTCGATTATGCAAAGCTTTACGAGTCCACAGAGGCTCTTGAATTGGTTTGCCAGAATGCAAAGGCAAAGTTCGATGAAACAGTTGAAGCTCATATCCGTCTCGGCGTTGACTCCCGTCATGCCGATCAGCAGGTTAGAGGCGCTGTAGTTCTCCCCAACGGTACAGGTAAGAACGTTAAAGTTCTCGTTTTCTGCAAGGAGGACAAGTACGAGGCTGCTCAGGCAGCAGGCGCTGACTATGTTGGCGGTATGGACTACGTTGAGAAGATCCAGAAAGAAAACTGGATGGACTTCGACGTTGTTGTTGCTTCTCCCGATATGATGGGTCTTGTAGGTCGTCTTGGTAAGGTTCTCGGTCCTCGCGGACTTATGCCTAACCCCAAGGCAGGTACTGTAACTCCCGATGTTGCCAAGGCTGTAACAGAAGCTAAGGCAGGTAAGATCGAGTACCGTCTTGACAAGACAAATATTATCCACTGCCCTATCGGAAAGGCTTCTTTCGGTGCTGCTAAGCTCGAGGAAAACTTCTCCACTCTCATGGAAGCTATCGTTAAGGCTAAGCCTGCTGCTGCTAAGGGTACTTACCTCAAGAGCTGCACCGTAACTTCCACAATGGGTCCCGGAGTTCCCGTTGCTACAACTAAGTACGGCGTCTGAGCGATTAGTATAATAAAAAAACCGCCCTTAAATTTTTCGGGGCGGTTTTATTTTATGCGTTCGTTTTACGATTTTTCGCTTACATATATATCGGTTCGGTTTTTGATATAGTCCGCCGCCTGTTCAGCAGTGTACTCCCCTGCGAAATAACGTTCAGACTCCTCCGTGATTATTCTGAAAAGAGCGGAGTCAATGCCGCTGCCAAGACTTCTTGCGGAAGTCACAGTCTCCACAGCCTGAGCGCATTTCTCCTCTCCGAGACTGCTTTCCGCAGAGTTCGCCCATTTATAAAATGTGTCGCTTATCACAGGAAATCCCGAATTTATGCCTTTTATGATGTTTGTGGAATTATACATACACTTCATCAGCTCCCATGCCGCTTCTTTGTTTTCGCAGCTTTCAAATACGGCGACCGTATGCACGGGATCAATGACTGTGCCGTTTCCGCTTTCGGTGGGATAGCCCGTAAAGGTCACGCTTTCATCGAGCATGTCATATGTCTGCTTAAAATCCCCGAAGCTGCTTGCCGCAAAACTATTGTATACAGCGTTGTTCATGGCGGCTCTGTAATCGTAATTTTCATCATACTCCAAAACGTCCGGCAGCGTTTCGCAGAACTCCATTAAACGCTGTATATTGTCCCTGTTGACGCTGAAAACGCCGTCATCGCTGCTTGCGGCAAAGTCGGAATTCTGCAAAATACTTACCAAAAACTCCGAGCGATCTGTCATAGCCATAAACTCTGTCCCCTCGGGAGCGTTTGCGAATGTATCGAGCATATCGTCGAACGTCTGATTTTTCACGGGAGAGAACCTGTCATGACATATCATAGTCCATATCTTGTACGATGTGGGAAGTGAAAAGAGTTTTCCGTTTATCTCGCATGCTTCAAGAACGTTCGGCATAAAATCGTCACGGCTAAGGTCGTCGTCCATAAGTGGATACAAGTCGGTGAAAACGGACTTGTTGGCTATGTACTGCGGCGTATTCATAAATACCGCCATATCGGGAGCGTTTCCCGAAACAATGTCGATATTCAGTTGATCGAGCCCTGTCGATCTCTGCTTATCCGCCGCCTTGTCATAAACGTCATATTGAGTGTAATATATCGGCTCTATCTTTACATAGCTTTCAGAACCGTTCTGCTGTGAAATGAACGACGAAAAATCGTCCTCCTCGTAAAATATTCCCATTTTAAGAGTGACCTGTTCATGCTGTTCGTTTTCCGAGTTGTCGGTACTTTCGTCCGCCTTTGTCTCAGGCTGGGACAACTGCTCGGAGCTTTCCTCCGTCGGAGCTGACGGAGCGTCCGAACAACCTGTCAGCAGCATGGCGGCAGCAATTAAATAAACAATTTTTTTCATGTAAAGCATTCCTTTCATAACTTGTATTTCTATAAATTACACGTTAGTAAATGCCATTCGGTCAATATAAAAACGTTATATAATACTAATAAAGTTTTCCGTATCTAACTATTTTTGTTTTAAATGACGATAATTGACATTTTTTTCGCCAACCCCCTTGACAAAAACGCTGTAAACGTGTATAATATAATTAGTTAGCAAGCAATAACTGTAACTGCATATTAAAAAAGTGTGGTGATTTGTATGTCATTGAGAGAAGCAAATGAGGGACAGGAATATATCATCAAGGAAATAAACAGCGATGATGAGGAGCTTAATTCTTTTCTGTTTTCATTGGGCTGCTACAGCGGCGAAACCATAACAGTCGTATCACGTAAAAAAAACAGCTGCGTAGTTTCGATAAAAGACGGCAGATACAGCATAGACAATCAGCTTGCAGAAGCTATTTCTGTTCGCTGAAGATCTTGTAATACAGGCAGAGGACTGCCTGTGTTTTTTGCGAATATGTTAGCTAATGGTAACATATAATTAAGAGACAAGCGTCAATTGAGGAACCGTTTAACAGTTCCGATAAAATAACGAAGTTACTACTTCACGGAGGAGGAAAATTATATGAGAATCGCCTTGACAGGCAACCCGAATTCGGGTAAAACAACTATGTACAACGCTCTCACAGGACGAAGCGAAAAGGTCGGAAACTGGGCGGGCGTTACCGTTGACAAAAAGGAACACGCCATAAAAAAGTCCTATTACAACGGAAATAAAGAGCTTATCGCCGTTGATCTTCCCGGAGCGTACTCGATGTCGCCTTTTACAAGCGAAGAAAGCGTAACAAGCTCATATGTAAAAAAAGAAAATCCCGATGTTATCATCAATATCGTGGACGCTACGAACCTGAGCCGAAGCCTTTTCTTTACAACTCAGCTGTTAGAGCTTGGCATACCTATGGTAGTCGCGCTTAACAAGTCCGACATCAACAAGAAAAAGGAAACTGTTATAGATACCAAAAAGCTCTCCGAAAAGCTCGGCTGTCCCGTTATCGACACTGTTTCGACCTCGGCTGACGGACTTTCCGCCGTAGTAAACGCCGCTGTGGAAAGAGTCGGTCATCGTCAGAACGCACCTTACGTTCAGGAAAATATCGACCTTACAAACAAATCCGCAGTTGAAGCCGCCGACCGCAAACGATACGACTTTGTAAATAATATCGTCAAGGAGGTCGAAAAGCGAAAGATACTTACAAAGGATAAAAACACAGGAGACGCTATCGACGCCGTTATTACCCATAAAATCGTGGGAATACCGATATTCGCCGCTGTGATGTGGCTCGTTTTCCAGATCTCTCAGGTCTGGGTAGGTCCGTTTATTGCCGATACTCTCGTCGCATGGCTTGAAACGTTTCAGGGCTGGGTCGGCGGACTTCTTGAAAACGCTTCTCCCCTGCTCTCCGCGCTTCTTGTTGACGGAATAATCGGCGGCGTTATCGCAGTTCTGGGATTCCTCCCGCTCGTTATGATAATGTACTTCCTTATCGCCATTCTCGAGGACTGCGGATATATGTCAAGAGCGGCAGTCGTACTTGACCCTATATTCAAAAAAGTCGGACTTTCGGGAAAATCCGTTATCCCCTTTGTTATTACCGTTGGCTGCGCCGTTCCCGGAATCATGGCAAGCCGTACTATCCGCAACGAGCGTGAAAGACGAGCGACCGCTATGCTTTCTCCGTTCATGCCCTGCGGAGCGAAAATTCCCGTAATTGCGCTTTTTGCCGGAGCTTTCTTCGACAATGCAGGCTGGGTTAGCTGGGTAATGTACCTTTCGGGAATCGCCCTTATCTTCCTCGGCGCACTTCTTGTCAACCTCGTTACCGGCTACAGAGCAAGAAAATCATTCTTCATAATAGAACTTCCCGAATACAAATTCCCCTCGATATGGGGAGCTTTCAAGTCCATGTGCGGCAGAGGCTGGGCTTACATAGTTAAAGCCGCAACTATCATTCTCCTCTGCAACACGGCGGTACAGATAATGCAGACGTTTGACTGGTCGTTCCATGTTGCTGAGGAAGCCGATCAATCTATCCTCGCCTCTATCGCAAGTCCCTTTGCATACCTCCTTGTACCGATAGTAGGCGTACTCAGCTGGCAGTTGGCAGCGGCGGCGGTCACGGGCTTTATCGCTAAAGAAAACGTTGTCGGCACGCTTGCCGTATGCTTTGTCGGACTTGAAAATCTCATTGATACCGAAGAACTTGCCCTTATGGAGGGCGCAGGCGAAAGCGTTGCATCTGTAATGGCTATCACAAAAGTTGCCGCGTTGGCATACCTTATGTTCAACCTTTATACGCCTCCCTGCTTTGCGGCTATCGGAGCTATGAATGCGGAAATGAAGAGCGCAAAATGGCTTTGGGGCGGTATCGGACTTCAGCTCAGCGTCGGATATACCGTTGCATACTTTGTATACACGATCGGTACTCTTATCACAGCTCCGTCAACGCTCAATGTCGGCGCAGCTTTAGCAGGACTTGCCGCCGTTATCGTAATGGTATCAGTCATTGGAACGCTTATCGCAAGGTCGAACAAGAGCATTAAGTCGGAATACGCATTGTCCGCAGCAAAATAAGCTATGGAAGATATTATAATTATTTTAATAGTGGCGGCGATAATAGCAGCCGTAGTCGCCTACCTTGTACGTGCAAAAAAACGTGACGAGACATGTATCGGCTGTCCGTATGCCAAGAAATGCAGCGGAAAATGCAGCGGCGAACACAAAGGCGAACAAAAAAAAGAATAACACAAAAAGCAGCTCATATGAGCTGCTTTTTATGTTTGCAATATAGATGATATTTTTGTTTAAAAACAATTCATATAAATTAAAAATATTATTTTTCAAATAACGATTGACAATTCAAGGTGATTATGATATAATAATGATAAAATAAATTAAAAATCAGGAGGTTTTATATGAAAATCAAACGAATTTTTGCTTCGCTTCTGGCGGCTGCGGTTGTTGGAACGGCTATGCCTGCGGTATCGCTGAATATGCCTGAAATCTCCATGATTTCTAATGCGGCGGACTATACCGAGGGTACTTACGAATCTCTTACATATAAGGCTTACAGCGACCATATTGAAATTACAGGCTGTAATATTGAATTTATAGGCGGTAATGATGACGAAACAGAAATTGTTATCCCAAGCGAAATTGACGGCTTGCCTGTTACAAGTATCGGCGATGAAGCATTTTCTAACTGCTTGGCTGTGTCGGCAATAATTATTCCAGACAGCGTAACAAATATCGGTGTTTCTGCTTTTGGCAGTTGTTCAATGACATCAATAACTATTCCAAACAGCGTTACAAACATCGGCGATGCTGCTTTTAGCGGATGCTCCCGTCTGACATCAATAATTATTCCCGACAGTGTTACAAGTATCGGCGTGAGTATGTTTGAGGGCTGTTCGGATTTAGCAGAGGTAACGATTTCGGGCAGCGTTACAAGTATCGGCGATGGGGCGTTTTTTGACTGTAAAAATCTTACAAAGATAACGATTCCCGAAAGCGTTACAAGTATCGGCGATCATGCGTTTTATAATACACCATGGCTTGAAAATAAACAAAAAGAAAATCCTTTGGTTATCGTAAACGATATTATTATTGACGGTACAACTTGTTCGGGGGACGTTGGTATTCCCGAGGGCGTTACAAATATCGGCAATTATGCGTTTTATGAGTGTTCGGCTCTGACAAAGATAACTATTCCCGACAGCGTAACAAATATCGGCGATTATGCGTTCGAGAAATGTTCGGGTCTGACAGAGATAACAATTCCCGACGGCGTTACAAATATCGGCGATTATGCGTTTGGTGGCTGTTCGGGTCTTACGTCAATAACTGTTCCCGAAAGCGTCACAACTATCGGACGTAATGCGGTTTCTAATACGCAATGGCTTGCAAATAAGCAAAAGGAAAATCCTTTGGTCATCGTAAACGGTATTCTTATTGACGGTACAACTTGCTCGGGCGATGTTATTATTCCCGAGGGTGTTACAACTATCGGCAGCAATGCGTTTTCAAGTTGCAGTCTGAAAACAATAACTATTCCCGAAAGCGTTACAAGTATCGGCGGCAATGCGTTTTATAATACGCCATGGCTTGCAAATAAGCAAAAGGAAGATCCATTGGTTATCGTAAACGGTATCCTTATTGACGGTACAACTTGCTCGGGCGATGTTATTATTCCCGAGGGCGTTACAAGTATCAGCATCAGTGCGTTTTCAACTTGCGGTCTGAAAACAATAACTATTCCCGAGAGCGTTAAAAGTATCGGCAACGGCGCATTTAAAGATTGTGAATTTTTAACATCAATAACAATAGAAAACCCCGAATGTGAGATTTACGATAGCAAAAGAACGATTTCAACCGAATATTACTTTTTTAACGGTACGATCTACGGTCACAAGAACTCCACCGCTCAGGCTTACGCTGAAAAATACGACTATATGTTTGTACCTATCGGCGAAGCTCCTGCCCTTGCTCTGGGCGATGTAAACGGCGATAAAACTGTTGATTCAAGCGACGCAACGGATATTCTCTCCGACTATGCCCTGACCTCCACAGGCAAGGAATCCACATTTACCGCCGCTCAGAAACTTGCCGCCGACATTGACAAAGACGGCAAAATTGACTCCTCGGACGCTTCTACGATACTGCAATTCTACGCATACCTCTCAACAGGCGGTACTGAAACGGATATGTCCAAATGGTTGGCAAAATAATTTTAATTAAATCTACAGGGAACGTTTTTTCAAGGCGTTCCCTTATTTATTGCGGCGAGCCGCCGCAGGCATTGCCGACCGTATTCTTATGAACGGGATATGCGTCCCCGTAGCCGCAAATCACAGGAAATGGCAAATGCGGACACGGGACGTCGTGGGCGCCGTCCCCTACAACGGGAAAAATTTTTTGCGCCTGTTGCAATTTTGCTTATTATATGCTATAATTATTTTGATATGTTTTTTAGGGGGTTCTTATGAATAATTCGCCAAAAGAGATACTTCGATTTGTCGAAGAAAACGATGTAAAATTTATACGCCTTACTTTCTGCGATATTTTCGGCAACCTTAAAAATATCGCCGTTATGCCGAACGAACTCGAACAGGCATTCTCATACGGAATACCCTTTGACGCTGTAAAATTCGACAGCTCCTGTCCCGAGCTTCTCCTCGTTCCCGACATCTCCACGCTCTCGGTTTTGCCGTGGAGACCAAAGTCGGGCAGGGTCGTGCGATTTTTCTGTTCCCTGAAGTCCCCCGACGGCTCGGATTACTCCGCCGATATGCGTACAGACCTCGTAAACTTTATAAACGACCTCCGCCTAAGAGGTTTTTCCTGCGAAGTAAGCACACGCTGCGAATTTTACCTTTTCGATCTGGACGATAAAGGCGCGCCCACAAAGCTCCCCCACGATAATGGCGGTTATCTTGACGTTGCGCCATTGGATAAATGCGAAAATATCCGCCGTGAGATATGCCTTTCCCTTGAAGAAATGGGTCTGAACCCGAAAAGCTCCTGCCATAAGCACGGTCCGGGGCAGAACGAGATAGACTTTCGCGCCAACGACCCCGTAAACGCCGCCGACGATATGGTCCATTACAAGACCGTTGTAAAATCTATCGCCGCACAATGCGGACTTTTTGCGTCCTTTATGCCCATGCCCCTGAAAGACGGTCACGGCAGCGCACTGAATATTTCCCTAAGCGTTAAGAAAAACGGCGAACACATCTTCGGCAGTTCTCTTGAAAATATAACCCGTGAGGGGAAATGCTTTATATCGGGAATACTGCGCAGAATAGGCGAAATGACGGCATTTCTGAATCCTACTTCAAACTCCTACAGACGTTTCGGCGTTGGGTACGCTCCGCAGTATGCGAACCTGTCCGACCACAGCCGTTCTACCCTTATACGCATACCCACCGCTTCGGGAACTCCGCCACGCATTGAGCTTCGCTCCGCCGACGCTGCATGCAACCCGTATATCGCCTTTAAGCTTATCTTAGCGGCAGGTATAGAGGGTATCGTCAGCGGCGACCCTACCCCCTTTGAAAGCTGCGGCGACGCTCCGAATATTCTTCCGCAAAGTCTTGCGGAAGCTGTCGAACCTGCGAAAAACAGCGATTTTATCAGGCGTAATCTGCCCGAAAAGGTCACGAACGGTATACTTGAACGCCTTGATCTTCAACTCCGCAGCTTGGAGAAAAGCCGCTCGCCCGAGGAGTTTGAAGATACGGTCTATTTTCCGTATATTTAAGGTGCTGCCATGTACAGAGCGTTTATTATTTCCCGTCCCGACCAGACCGCCGATAACGTCCGCCGAACGCTGCAAAGTCTCGGCTTTGACAGCATATCCGAAGCTTCTACAGGCGGCGAAGCGCGGCGTATCATACGAAGCGAAAATCCCCCCGAGCTTATCATAATCAACGCCCCTCTGCCCGATGAATTCGGGATAGAGCTTGCCGAAGCCGCCGCCGAAGCGAACCTCAAAACAATACTTCTTTGCAGCGGAAATATTATCGACGAACTTGCGGACAGGCTTTCGGCATATGACGTCCTTGTCCTCTCAAAGCCCGTTGACCGTGACGTTCTTCGCAGCGGAATACGTCTGCTTGAAGCCGATACTGCGCCGTTTTCCGATATTGAGGAATCAGACGAGGTACTCCGCAGGATAGACGACATCAGGCTGATAAACAAGGCGAAATCGGCTCTTATGAAGTATCTGCGCTTTACCGAACCGCAGGCGCACCGTTATATTGAAAAGCAGGCAATGAACAACCGCTGCACAAGGCGTGAAGCAGCGGAAAAAATAATTACTGATATTTTATAAAAATAAGAGAACGCCCTAACTTGCAGGGCGTTCCCTTGATTTTACTAATCAGCCGAGGAAGAAATATTACCTGTTATAACAAGCGTACTTGTTCCGGGCTGTACTGCCCATGCGCCTGTTGTTTCGTCCTGACTGAACGTTGCGGCAGGAACGGTGATACGTCCGTCTAACGATGTGAACTCGCCGTTTGTGATGCTGTACGTGTAATCAGTACCGCTTACCCACGGAGCGCCGTTGAACGTTACAGAGGAAATATTCAGAACAGGATCAAAAGTATCTCTGAATATTACGTTGTCGTTTGCGTCCGCCGCCGTGCTGCCGTAATTCTGGATAGTAAAAGTATAAGTGACAGTTCCGTTTTCGGACACTACCAGCGGATCGAGAGATTTGCTGATAGTAAGATTTGCGTCCGTGCTGTGAGCTATAGTTTCCTCGGCGGTAACAGGATTTACAAGACCGCCTCCCGTTACTGTCGCCGTATTCGTAATTGAAGAAGTTCCGCCTACAGGTGCGAACTGATTCGGACGGGCGGTATAGATAACTATGGCGTTGCCGTTTGCCGGAACTCGTATTCCCTCAAAGGTAAGCGGTTCTTCCGCTGAAACTTCGGGGTCGGGCTGCTTAACGCCATTTACATAATAATTCGCCGTGTTTGCAACATAAGTCAGCGGAACTACCTCCGTTGTACTGTTCGGCAGGGTATATCTGCCTAAATCGTCCGTGACCGTAAGGTCTGTAAAATCGGTATCGCCGCTGTTTACCATACTTATGACATAGGTTATATCTCCCGTACCCGTATAGGTATCGGAAACGGCATTTTTATCTGCTGACAGGGTCGCAACTATCTCGCCTGCCGTTATATTTGAACCGGTCACGTTTCCGTTATAGGAAAGCGTAGCCTGATTATAAAAGACTGCCATATTCAGTCCCCCTAACGTAGATCAATTGCAGCTTTTCCGCTGCTTTTATATAATATGTATATCGCAGACAAAAAGTTAAAAACCCCCTTTTATTTTTTTCAATAATATGCTATAATATATTCACAGTTTACAACTTAAGGGATTCTTTTTCCTTTATTAAAGGCACGGTGTTCCATGTTCTTAATAAGGGAACGCCCTCTCTTGCAGGGCGTTCCCTCTTTCAAAACAGTCCATTAGACTGTTTTGAAATTCACCCTTTGCGGAGCGCTTAAACACTATGCAGGGCTTCGCCCCGCACCCCACCAGAGGCGCTGCCTCTGGACTCCGCCAAAGGGACACCGTCCCTTTGGAATCCCAATATTAGTTTACTTAAATAATAATAATTTTTCGGGAGGCTGAAATGAAAAATCAACAACTCAGATATACGCAATACTCAAAAGAAAAATATCTCACCGCCTTTCTTCTCGGCTTTGTGACCCTGCTGACAGTGATGATACCCGTAATGATATGCGATAAGGGCTATTTCATCTATTACGGCGACTTCAACGCACAGCAGATACCTTTCTACAACCTTGCAAACGACGCCGTCCGAAACGGTCAATTCGGCTGGAACTGGTACACCGATCTCGGCTCCGACCTGATGATCTCCTATTCATTCTACCTTATAGCAAGCCCGTTTTTTTGGCTTACAACGATACTTCCCCGTGCGCTCGTAAGCTATTCCCTGCCCGTACTTCTCGCCCTAAAGCACGGTCTTGCTTCTTTGACAGCATATATTTACATCAGAAGATTTGTACGCTCCAAAGAAGCGGCTCTCACAGGCGCAATGCTTTACGCCTATTCGGGATTTCAGGTTTTCAACATCTTTTTCAATCACTTTCAGGACGTGACTGCTTTCTTCCCCCTTATGCTCATTGCTATGGAGGAAAACATCTGCAACCGCCGCAGAGGTTGGTTCGCCGTTATTGTGGCGTTTATGGCGGCTCTTAATTACTATTTCTTCACGGGGCAAGCCGTTTTCCTCATTCTCTATTTCTTCATGAGAATGCCGTGCCGCGATTTCCCTGTTACTTTCAGAAAATTTCTCGGTCTGTTCGCCGAAGCTGTTATCGGTACGGCTATAGCGGGATTTATCCTGCTCCCCTCGGCTCTCGGAATTTTGGAAAATTACCGTGTAAGTCAACGTCTGTACGGTGACAGGTATATTTTCTACAGCGAGGACTCCCGTGTCATGAGGATAATACAGACATTCTTCCTGCCGTCCGACATCCCTGCACGTCCGAACCTTTTCAAGAGCGACGGCGCAAAATGGTCGTCCGTAGGCGGATATATGCCGCTTTTCTCCATGCTGGGCGTTATAACGTTCATGAGGACAAGAAAAAAACACTGGGCGGCAAGGCTGTCGTGGATATGTATATTCTGCTCGTTTATACCAATTCTCAACAGCATGTTCTACACGTTCAATTCCTCATACTACGCCCGTTGGTTCTACATGCCGATACTGATCTTCGCCATGATGACCGCTCAGACCCTTGACAACGAGGACGCCGACTTCAAGCCTGCCGTCATTATAACTGCCGCCGTTATGGTATTTTTCGGACTTGTCTCGTTCATTCCCGAAAAAAAGGACGACAAGCTCAGTTGGTTCACTCTGCCGTATGATTTCGGCTATTTCTGGCTGACATTCGGTATCGCTGCGGCAATGCTTTTCTTTGCCGTATATATCCTGCGCCGAAAGAAAAAAGGTCTTTACTACGAAAAACTTATGGTTTTCTCAACAGCCGCCGCAAGCCTTGTATGCGTGCTGTGTACGGTGATCTACGGCGCAGTAACTCCCAAGTCCGCACATGATTATATTGACAAAGCGATAAACGGCGGCGACGGCGTGTACGAAGAAGTTTCGGAGGATAATTTTTTCCGAATAGATATATCCGAAAACTGCGACAACTATCCCATGCTGTGGAGACTTCCCAATATGAGGGCGTTTCAGAGCGTTGTTACGACATCTATAATGGATTTTTACGATTCGATAGGAGTTCAGCGCGACGTCGCTTCACGGGCGGACGTTACCCACTACACGCTCAGAGGTCTTTTCTCCGTAAAATATTTTTACCGTGAAAAGGTTGACGGTTATTCCTACGAGGAGCTTAAATCGGGAAAAGTACCGTCGGACAGCAGCGAGACCTCCGATAAAAACGGCATTAAGGCTTCACGGATAGACGTTACAAAGGAACTCCCCGGCTTTGAGTACATCGGCTCAAACGACAATTTTGAAATATACGAAAATACGCTGTATATCCCAATGGGATTTGGCTACGACACGTTCGTTTCAGAAGAAAATGCCGAGGAAAAGGGAAAAAATACCCGTGAAAAGCTCCTCATGAAAGCGCTCGTCCTTAACGATGAACAGATAGAGAAATATTCCGATATTATGACAGAAGCAGACCCGACAATTTTCGGCTCGAATAAAGAGGACTACATCAGGGCATGTCTGCAAAAGCGCAGGAACTGTTCCGAAAGCTTCACGTTCGATTCAAAGGGATTTCAGTCCGAGATAATTCTCGATAAGCCGCAGCTTGTATTTTTCAGCGTTCCCTACAGCAAGGGCTGGACAGCCGAAGTCAACGGTCAGTCCGCCGATGTTGAACGCGTATCATACGGCTTTATGGCGGTCAAAGCCGAGGCAGGCTCGAACACTATCACTTTCCGCTACACGACCCCCGGACTTAAAACAGGTCTTATCATTTCAGCAGGCGGACTTACGGCTCTTATCGTTCTGCTGATAATATGCCGTTTTACCGACAAAAAACAAAAGTTTAACAAAATATCCCACAGCTACGACTATAACTCATGCCAAAAAATAACGGCGGCAGAGGTCTACGCCCGAAGCTGCGCCAAAAATAAGGAGGAAAAATAAATGCATCTCGAAGAAAAAACTATCGAAAGCGAAGTTATATACGAGGGTAAGATTTTCACCATAACCCACGATACGGCTCTGCTCGAAAACGGCAGTACGGCTGTCCGTGACATACTCCTGCACCACGGCGGAGTATGCGTTATTCCCGTGACGGAGGAAAACGAAATTTTCCTTGTAAAGCAGTACCGCTATCCGTTTCACACCGTTACAAGCGAAGTCCCTGCCGGCAAGCTCGAAAAGGGCGAAAGCCACCTCGAATGCGGAAAACGTGAGCTTATGGAGGAAACGGGCTATATCTGCGATGAAATGATATACCTCGGCGAAATGCTGCCCACTCCTGCGTACAATTCCGAAATAACCTATATGTACCTTGCCAAAGGATTGAAATTCAGTCGTCAGAATTTGGACGAGGACGAATTTCTCGATGTGGAGAAAATTCCCCTTGCAGACGCCGTAAAGCTTGTTATGGACGGTGTTATCCGCGACGGAAAAACACAGATCGCCGTCCTTAAAGCGGCAAGAATGCTTAACGTTTAATACCGATTCACTTAAATAATAAAAGACCTGCTCCAAATAACGGAACAGGTCTTTTTGCTGACAAATATAATTATTCAGCCGCATTTACGTCGGATTCCTCTGCCGACTCAACTGTCGCAGCATATGTAGCCTCTACAGCCGCCTCGTAAGCGTTCGCCGCTTCTTCCTCGGCTGCCATAAGAGCCGCCTGACGCTCATAAGCTTCGAGAATGCTCGCCTCGATGATCTTTCTTGCATCAGGTGAAATAGGATGAACTATGTCACGGAAAATTCCGTTTTCATCCCTTCTGCTGGGCATTGCTACAAATAATCTTTCATCGCCCTGAACTACCTTGATGTCATGCACCGCAAGCATATCGTCGATCGTGATCGATACTACGGCGCGAAGTCTGCCTCCTGACATCAGCTTTCTGATTTTTACGTCTGTGATCTGCATTATGAAAAACCTCCTTATGACTTGACATATATTTTAATACTCCAATTCCTCGATCGCTCCAAAAACGACCGTACTCCATATATATGCCTAAATTCTATTATAACTCATATTTCGGAAAAAATCAATACATTTTTTCAAAAAATTCATGCGTTTTGCAAATTATCGCTTAATTCAGCTTTAAAGGTAAAAATACTTGCAAAAAACTCGTTAATTTCCGTCATATTTTTCCTTTTTCCCTATTGAAATAATCCGAAAAATATAGTATAATAATAGAATAGTATCATTATGCGCTGTTTATATTCAGAAAACGGCATCAGTAATAAAAGGAACGGTGATATAATTGGACAGAAATATACTGAACGGAAAAAAACATATCCATTTTATCGGTATCGGCGGTTCGGGAATGTACCCCCTCGCTCAGATACTTCACGGTCAGGGCTTCTATCTTACAGGCTCGGACAATAACGAAACAGAAACTCTCGATGCGGTAAGAAGTATGGGTATTCCCGTGTTTATCGGACAGAGAGCGGAAAATATAGAGGGCGCGGACTTAATAGTCCACACCGCCGCCATTATGGCTGACAATCCCGAGCTTATCGCCGCAAAAGCAAGCGGCGTGCCTGTGCTTGAACGCGCCGACCTGCTCGGTATCGTTACAGACCGATACGACAGAGCGATCTGCGTTTCGGGAACTCACGGCAAGACCTCAACCACGTCCATGATAACACAAATAATGTGTACCGCAGGTATCGACATTTCTGCGTATATAGGCGGAAAACTCCCCTGCATAGGCGGCAGCGGAAAGGCAGGCACAAGCGATATACTCGTATGCGAATCCTGCGAATTTGAAGATCACTTCCTCAAATTTTCCCCCGATATTTCGGTAGTTCTCAACATTGACGCAGATCACCTTGACTACTTCGGAACTCTCGAAAATATTATAAAATCTTTTAATAAGTTCAACCAAAAAACTTCAAAATGTATTATTATCAACGGTTCGGACGAAAATTCCATGAGATCGTTGGAGGGCGTTGAAGGCAAGGAAATAATTACCTTTGGCAGCACGGCGGACTGCGACTACTACCCCGAAAATATCAGCCACAACGGTCTGCTCACCTCGTATGACGCCGTGTACAAAGGCGAAAAGCTGGGCAGGATAACGCTCCATGTAGCAGGTATCCACAACGTAATGAACTCATTAGCGGCTGTTGCTGCCGCAAGATACTGCGGCGTTGACTTTGAATATATCGCTGAGGGACTTGAAGCATTCAGGGGCGCAAAACGCCGTTTCGACAAGCTTGGCGAGGTCAACGGAATTACCGTTGTGGACGATTACGCCCACCACCCGACCGAGCTTGAAGCCACTCTCAATGCGGCTATGGAAATGAATTTCCGCAAGGTATGGGCGATATTCCAGCCCTTTACTTTCAGCCGCACAAGCCTGCTGCTCGACGACTTCGCGCGAGTTCTGCAAATCCCCGACTATGCCCTGCTCACCGATATTATGGGTAGCCGCGAAAAGAACACCTACGGCATTTTCACACGTCATTTGGCGGAAAAGATTCCCGACTGTATCTGGTTTCCGCAGGACGAGACTGCCGAATGGACTGACGAACGAAAATACTTCAATTTCGGACAGATATGCGATTACGTGTGCGAAAACGCTCGATCGGGAGACCTCGTGATAACTCTCGGCTGCGGCGATGCCTATAAGATAGCTAAAATGATCCTTAAAAAGCTTTCGGAAAAGCAATAAAGATAAATAAATAAACAAAAGAAAGGAAATAAAAATGCTTAACGATGTAAAAGTTATAATCTGCGGAAAAGAATACAAGCTCCGCACTGCCGAATCCCCCAACTACGTGTTTTCCCTCGCCCGTTCTTTAGAAGCAAAAATAAGCGAGCATATGAATTCGGGCAGCGGAACTTCTCCGTATACGGCAGCTATCATGGTCGCTCTCAGCGTTCTCGACGACCTCAACAAAGCCAATCAGCGGCTTGAAAACATTCGCACTCAAACTAAAGAATACGTTGACGAAGCGGGTAAAAACCGTATCGAGCGTGATTCCGCACAGAAAGAAATAGAAGCCCTCAAAGCAAAAATAGTTCAGCTTGAAAATATGGTGAAGCTGAAACAGCTAAAGGACAGCATTGAATGAAGCGACCCGAGATACTCGCTCCCGCAGGCAGCATGGAGGCGCTGACCGCCGCCCTCAGAACAGGCGCAGACGCCGTTTATGCAGGCGGAAAAAATTTCTCGGCAAGAAATAATGCCGCAAATTTCACCAACGAGGAACTTGCGGAGGCAATACGGCTCTGCCACCTCCACAACGCCAAGCTGTACCTTGCGGTAAATACCGTAATATCCGACGCGGAAACAGAGAAATTCTGCCGCTTTATAAAATTTGCAGCCGAAGCAGGCGCAGACGGCTACATAGTACAGGATCTCGGGGCGGCGCATATTATACGTTCAGCCGTTCCGAACGCTGTGCTGCACGGCTCTACCCAGCTTTCCGTACACACGGTTTCGGGAGTGAAACTTCTGAAAAGCATGGGATTTGAACGCGTCGTCCCTGCCCGTGAGCTGTCCGCAGATACGCTGAAAAAAATCTGCCGTGAAGATATAGAGGTCGAGGTCTTTGTTCATGGCGCACTGTGCATGTCTGTTTCGGGACAATGCTACATGTCCGCCATGATAGGCTCTCGGTCGGCGAACCGCGGCTGCTGCGGTCAGGCGTGCCGTCTGCCGTTCTCCGCTGCGGAAAACAAAAGTTTTTCGGCTCTGTCACTTAAAGACCTCTCGCTTCTCGAAAGTACGGACGAGCTGTGCCGTATGGGCGTTGATTCGCTGAAAATCGAGGGTCGTATGAAACGTCCCGAATATATCGCCGCCGCCGTTACGCAACTGCAAAAGGCTCTTGACGGCAGCTCCCCAGATATGCGGACGCTTCGAGGTATTTTTTCCCGAAGCGGCTTCACAGACGGCTATTTTTCGGGGAAAATGCAGGATATGTTCGGAGTTCGGGAAAAGGACGATGTACTTGCCGCCCGTGAGATGATACCGACGCTCCATGAGCTTTATCGCCGTGAAAGAGCGGTTTACACCGTTGACTTCCACGCCGAGATACTCACGGGCAAGCCCATTGAAATAACGGCGTTTATCGGCAATATTTCCGCAAAAGTCATCGGAGAAGTCCCCGATACGGCAAGAAACGCTCCGACCGACGTAGAAACGGTCAAAAAACAGCTTTCAAAGCTCGGCGATACGGTTTTCAAGTGCGGAAATATCACGATCAACATCGACGGCGGACTTTTCGTCCCGACAGGCAAACTCAACGAACTCAGGCGGAACGTTATTGAAAAACTCTCCGAGCTTATTATCGGGAAAAATACTCCGAGATACGCAATAACAGACTATATTCCGCTGAAAACCGCTGTAAACAGGGATAAAACAGCCGCTAAAATTCCTGTGCGCACATTCTGCCGCACTGAGGAACAGGCGGAAGCGGCGGCTGAACTTTCGGAATACGTGATCATTCCCGAAAGCCTTATAACTCCTCAGACCACGGAGCGTATTCCCCAAAGCCGCATAATTATTTCCCCTCCGAGATTTATTGCGGACGAGGACAAGCTTATTTCACGCCTTTCGGAACTAAGGAGACTCGGCTTTAATCGGCTTTTGTGCCATACGCTGGATTCCGCCGCTATCGGAAAAGCCCTCGGATTTAAGCTCCACGGCAGCTTCACAATGAATATGTTCAACTCGTTTTCGGCGGAATATCTGCGTAAACTCGGCTTTGAGGACTGCATTGTCTCTATGGAAACGACTGTAACTCAGCTCGATACGCTTTCAACAGATATGCCTGTCGGAGCTGTTATCTACGGTCGGCTGCCACTTATGCTTACCCGAAACTGCCCTATAAAAAATGAGGTCGGCTGCCGAAACTGCACAGGACGTCTTACCGACAGAACGGCGAGAAATTTCCCCGTTGCCTGCTCCGTAGACTACGTTGAAATACTCAATTCCGACATTCTCTATATGGCTGACAGAATAAACGAACTTTCCAATATAAGCTTTGCCGCCGTGCTGCTTCACGATGAAAATGCAGAACAGACAAGATCCGCAATATCGGGTGAAAAGCCGACAGGCAACGTCACAAGAGGACTTTATTACAGAGGAGTTTTATGAAGCTTACATTTAAAAAGTTAAACGAAAACGCAATTATTCCTACACGGGCAACTCCGTCAAGCGCAGGTCTTGATATTTACGCTTGTCTTGACGAACCTGTTGATATTGCTTCGGGCGAAATAAAAATGATACCTACGGGCTTGTCCGCAATGGTTGACTGCGACGATGTTGTTATGCTGATATACCCCCGTTCGGGACTTTCCACAAAATACGGCGTATCTTTGGCAAACTGCGTCGGCGTGGTTGACAGCGATTACAGGGGAGCATGGTTCATTCCGCTGATAAATCACGGAAAACAGACGTTCACCGTGGAAAACGGCATGAGGATAGCTCAGCTTATCCCGACTAAGGCTCTTTTCCCCGAAATCGAGGTCGGCGATACGCTTACCGAAACCGAACGGGGCAGCGGTGGCTTCGGCTCATCGGGAATATAATTATTTTAAGATATATAATAAAGGAGATAAACAATGAAACGAGCGATCTACATGATCTTTCTTATAGGCTGCGCTTCAATTATAGGCAACCTTTTGGGAAATACGGTTATAGGTACGGAGGGTCTGAACTGGCTCAGCTACTCAAAAAAATTCGGTTTCGATCCGGGAACTTTCGATTTTTTTGATGTGTTCAACATAACCTTCGGATTCCATTTTGCCGTAAATATTGCCCAGCTTATACTTATAATCGCCGCAATAATCATTTACACCAAAACAGCTCCGAAAATTTTCACCAAATAAGGAAATATTTTTCTGATAATTCAATTGTTTATTGGTGATATAATAAATTTAGATTATTTTAAGGAGCTTCATGATGTTTACAAAAGATATTGGTATAGATTTAGGAACAGCAAACACCCTTGTGTACCTTCGCGGCAAGGGAATAATCATAAGAGAACCGTCCGTTGTCGCCGTTAATACCAGAACCGACAAGACAAGATACGTCGGTATGGAGGCGAAGGAGGTCATCGGACGCACGCCCGGCTCTATCGTTGCCGTGCGTCCCTTGAAAGACGGCGTAATAGCAGATTTTGACATTGCCACAACTATGCTTCAGGAATTCATAAAAAAGGCTTTAAGGGGTACAATACTCACAAAGGCTAATGTTATAATATGTATCCCCTCGGGCGTTACCGCCGTAGAAAGACGAGCCGTCCGTGAATCCTGCAAAAAAGCGGGCGCAAACAACGTCCTTATTATCGAAGAACCTATGGCGGCGGCAATAGGCGCAGGTCTGCCGACAAACACGCCCTCCGGCAGCATGATAATCGACATCGGCGGAGGAACAAGCGAAGTGGCGGTCATTTCCCTCGGCGGAATAGTTTCGTCACGCTCTATAAGATGCGCAGGAGACGAGTTCGACGCCTCGATAATAAACTACATCAAGAAAAAGTACAATCTTCTTATCGGCGAAAGGACTGCCGAAAATATCAAAATAGAGATAGGCTCGGCTTTCCCCGGCGAAAAAGAGGACACTATGGAAATAAAGGGCAGAAATCTTCTCAACGGTCTCCCCGAAAACGTCACCGTGAACTCTGCCGAAATAAGAGACGCTCTTGTAGAACCGCTTGCCAAAGTCATTGACGCTGTAAAGGCTACTTTGGAGGAAACTCCTCCCGAGCTTTCTGCGGACATCATAGACCACGGAATCACGCTTGCAGGCGGCGGCGCGCTTTTAAGGGGGCTCGATAAGCTTATTTCAAGAGAAACGGGAATGCCCGTATATATCGCAGAATATCCCCTCGACTGCGTTGCGGAGGGAACAGGTAAAATTCTCGAAAACATTAGCGACTATCAGGACGCTCTTACCGAAAACGTCAAGTATTACTAAGGAGGCTGCTTAATGGGCGAATTTTTAAAAAGCACACGTTTCAAAGTCCTGCTTGCATTTCTCGCCTTTCTTGTGGGAATTATGATATATTCCGTCACCAAGGGCGGTTACTCTCTGTCGGGAGTTTCCTTTATAAATACGATAACAAAGCCGTTTCGGTATATTTCCAACAGCATTTCCATGAAAATCGAAAAAAACGCCGACAGCATAAACAATGCCGACGCTTACTACGAGGAAAATCAAGAGCTGAAAAAGCAGATCGGAGAGCTTAACAAAAAGCTTACCAACTATGACGACCTTGTTGCCGAGGTCGAGGAGCTTCGCAAGCTTGTTGTTATAAAAGAAGAACATCCCGATAATATTTTCTCGCAGCCTGCGGAGGTTATGGGTTACATCGCAAACGACCCGTTTAAGGGATTTACTATCGACCGTGGATATGCCGACGACATCGAGCCTTACTCCCCCGTTATCACGCCCGAGGGCATTGTCGGGATAGTTATTGACGTTTCACAGCACAGCTCGACTGTGCGTACTCTGCTTTCCCCCGATCTGTCAATTGCGGCAATATGCTCCTCCACCAACACCGACTTCGGAATTATCGAGGGTACGGTAATTACGGCGGAAAACGGCATGACAAAGCTTACGCATCTTGACAAGAATCATCAGATAAAAAAAGGCGACCTTATGATAACCTCGGGAAGCAGCGGACTTTTCCCAAAAGACCACGCTATCGGAACAGTCACCAAAACAGGGATAGAGGCGAACGGTCTCTCCGCCTACGCTGAAATAGAACCGTGCGCCGACATTTCCAGACTGCGCTCGGTATTCGTTATCACAGATTTTGACGGCAAGAACGACTCAACTAAGGAGGACACCGATGAGGATAAAAACAACTCGTGAAAAGCGGATCCTCTACTTTAAAACAACGCTCCGCTGGATAATATATTATCTTATAATATTTTCAAGCTTTATCGTTATGACCTCGGGTTCATGGAAAAAGCCTGTGCTTTTAGTCCCAGTGGCTCTTTGCATCGCCATAAATAACGATATTATGGCGTCTGCGTATACGGGAGCGTTCTGCGGACTGCTCATAGACGTTGCCTGCGGACGGCTTGTGGGGTATAATGCAGTTCTGCTGACCGTTTTCTGCGTTGCCTCCACTTTAATTTTTGAACTTTATCTGCGGAGAAAATTTGTCAACTTCATAGTAATTGCGGCGGCGGCGGCGTTCTTGCAGTGCTGGCTCGATTACAAGTTCTTCTACGAAATATGGGGATTTGCGGACGTTGAACGGATATTCAGGAACACTACCCTTAAAGTATGGGGCTATACGGTCATTTCGTCCGTTTTCATCTATATATTGTTTAAAATAATCAACAATTGGCTCATGCCAAAGGAGCATTTGACCATTGAAGAAGTTATACGCACAAATCAGGGGGCATAAATGAGATCAATTTCAGATACCATAAAATCTATCATTATTGTGGCTCTTGTCATTTGTCTCGGCGTTCTGTCGTCCATGAAGCTTATGAAGCTCCAGATAGTCGAGGGCGACGATGCGGCGACTTCACCGAGATATGACAGCAAAGCGACTACTTTCAGGCGTGAAGTTACGCCTACAAGAGGAGAAATTCTCGATTACAGGGGCAACGTCCTTATCGGAAACAATTCCCGTATAGACGTTGTTCTGCAATACGCTTTCTTCCCCGAGGAGCTTCAAGAGGGCAACGAGATACTTCTCAGAATATACAATGAGCTTGCGGAAAAAGAGTATATTTTCGAGGAAGTTCTCCCAATAAGCGTTACGTCCCCATATACTTACACTCAGGACGATACGTCGGACGTTACGGAACGACTTAACCTCAACGTCTACGCTACTGCGGAAAACTGCATTGACAAGCTTATTTCCGACTACGAGATAGCGGACACCTACACTGAGGAGGAAAAAAGAATTATCGCAGGTCTGCGGTACGCTATGCTTGCCAAGGATTTTTCCTACACCAACGATCTGGTTCTTGCGAAAGACGTTAATAGATTTACAATTATAAAATTAAAGGAGCTTGGCAACGTTCTCAAAGGCATAGAAGCAGTTGAAGCAGCCGACCGCGAAATAATACGAGGCGATATTCTCCCCCATGAGATAGGTATGGTAGGTCCTATTTATGCCGAGGAATACGAGGAACTGAAAGAAAAGGGCTACGCCATGAACGATCAGGTCGGCAAAAACGGCATTGAATACGCTATGGAATCCGAGCTTAGGGGCAAAAGCGGCGAGGAAGAAGTAACGATACTTGACAACGCTATCGTGGATATTCGCACGCTCGAAGAAACCGTTCCGGGACAGACCGTAAAGCTTACCGTTGACGGAGCTTTTCAGGTAAAGCTACAGGGAGTGCTTGATAACTTCCTTAACCGTTTCGGCTACTTCAACGGCAGAAAGGTCGAAAAAGGAGCGGTGGTAGTTCTCGACGCAAAAACGGGAGCTGTCAGAGGTATGGCGACTGCTCCCACATACAATTTAAAGGACTTCGAGAGAGACTACGACAAGCTTTTAAACGCCGAAAATTCGCCGATGTTCAACCGCTGTACATGGGGTCAGTATCTCCCCGGTTCAACTTTCAAAACAGTGACCGCTACGGCAGGACTTAACGAGGGCGTTATCAACGGCGGAACATATTTCAACTGCACAGGTCCGAGAAGCTACAACTTCTACGGAAGCACTTTCGGCTGTACGGGTACTCATGGCGGTATTGCCGTAAGACAGGCAATTCAGGTTTCCTGCAATATCTTTTTCTATGAGACTTCGAGACTTCTCGGTATCGACAATATTACAAAATACGCCGAGCAGTACGGTCTCGGCTCGTCGCTCGGGCTGGAAACAGGCGACGCTTCTGGATTCCTCTGTAATCCCGAGACCTTTGCGGAACGAGGTCAGCCGTGGTATGTCGGCTACGTTATACAAGCAGGTATCGGAAATCAGGACTGCGGCTTCACTCCTCTACAGCTTGCGACTGTTGCAAACACTATCGCAAACCGCGGAGTGCGCTATAAGCCCTATCTGGTGGACAGTCTCTATACCTACGGAACAAAGGAAATGACCTCCAAAACAAAGCCGACTGTTGCGGAAAAAATCACGCTTAATAACGATTATGTTTACGACTACATTATCGGCGGAATGATAGACGCTTCTTACAACGTCCCTGCGCCGTATTCTCTCACGGGAATGGGCTTTAACGTAGCGATAAAAACGGGTACTCCACAGACCGATATGAACGATCTGAGCAAGCAGAACTCCGTATTTATCGGCTTCGCTCCGGCTGAAGACCCCGAGATCGCTTTTGCAGGCGTTATCGAGGGCGGCGAATATTCCAAGTATATGATAAGAGATATAATCAATGCGTACAGCGAATGCTTCGGTATCAACGGCTCTAAACCCACTGCGGAAATGCCTCCCGAGGTAAGAGGCGGAACTACTGCGAAAACGACTACTTCCACTACGACTTCCAAAGCCAAATCCAAAAAGACCAAATCAACGGAAACGGTAACTACAGCAGTTACAACAGAATAAAAAATCGCCGCCAATCATACTCATATAGAAATTTTTAGCCATAGTATTTTTGCTTATAAGTCCAAAATACTATGGCGTTTCTATTGACATATAACTCCTCTTGGTGTATAATTATAGTAAAATTAATCGGAATTTATATCATTGTATTTGGAGGAAAATATGCAGCACTTTGGTACAAAAACATTTGAAACAGAAAGGCTTATTTGTCGCCCATTCATTTCAAAAGATTATGAAGATATGTTTAAGAACTGGGCAGCGAATCCGCATATTCAATTTGAATATGGCGAACCTGTTTATACTACTATTTCACAAGTAAAAGAACTTCTAACAAAATATATTGAAAGCTATCAAAAGCCTGATTTTTACCGATGGGCGATCGTTGAAAAAATTAGTAAAGAAAACATTGGACAAATTGCATTTTGCAAAGTATATTCTGACTGCCAAACAGCAGAAATAGAATATTGTATTGGGGAGTCATTTTGGAGCAAAGGTTATGCCGGTGAAGCATTATCCGGTCTTATTAATTTTGCCTTCAGAAATACAGATTTTCTAAAACTTGAGGCATACCACAGAAGTGAAAACGTAAAGTCAGGAAGAGTATTGGAAAAATCTGTAATGCACATCACTGATACAGTAGAACGATTTATCAGAGAAAAAAGTTTACCACATGGTGAAGTATGTTATTGTATCACTAAAGATATATATATGAGGAAAAATTCTGATTTATGCGAATAAACAAATAATTAAAATAAGCCCGAAAGCAGTTGAAAAACTACTTTCGGGCATTGCTTATATAGCGGCATTTTTAGGTAGTGTAGCAAAAAAGTTGAAAAAATAAGAAAGAAGTGATATAATAAAAATAAAAACGGAGTGAATAAAAGATGGCAGAGGTAAAAGTAAAGTGTCCGTATTGCGGAAGCGAAGAAATAA